>Ga0265295_1000323_pt1 | contig 98053 bp, 86 predicted proteins | sample Munlansysbiofilm_FD_192503 | JGI IMG/M metagenome (GOLD analysis project Ga0265295, IMG submission 192503) | Leachate microbial communities from a municipal landfill in Southern Ontario, Canada - Methane capture system biofilm | ecosystem: Engineered > Solid waste > Landfill > Unclassified ... | reverse complement strand
AACCCTTGGTTAATAATATTTATACTTATCACTGTATTCTTGTTCCCATTTTTACTGTATTCTTGTTCCCGATTTTGCTGTACCCCTATTCCCATTTTCACTGTATTTTTGCTTCCTGGTAACAATAGTGCTATGGCACTATCCAATAAATTGTGTAAACGATAATGCAAAAGTAAAAAGCATTGTTAAATTTAAGGATTAAACCAAATGGAAACTGTATTAAATCCAAATAACAGTTAGATTGGCCCAATAGCTACCTTAAGATAAATCACTATTGTCAAATCCTAAGTTGTTTCCATTAAAACGTAAAGGAACAGCCCCGCAGTCCAATGATCAAACGGATTGACAATATTAAAACTAAAGGTAATGCGATAGATAATAGTGCATTAAGTATTTTATGCCCATTAAGAATATAAACAGAGATAAAGCACCATAAAACTAATAGGTATGGAAAATAGTTGTTAAGGGATTGTATTAATAGTACGTGGTCGTTACTAGAAAGAAAAGATAATAAATCATTAACTGTAGTTTTTTCTGTAATATAATATAGTAACTCGTTTTTAATTCTGTTTTGAAAAAAAAATTCTACACCGGCAATGATAATTAATAAAAAAGCCCCTAACCCATTTAAAGAGAGGATATCAAAGAAAGATAAGTTGTCTTTTGGATTTACTATATGTACGCTAAGGTATATTGCATAAGAAAAAACGCTCCATATTAAGAGACATATAAGAAAAGAAAGGAAAAAAGATACAGTCAGAAAACCGGGAAGTCCATTATGCGCACCGAATTGATAAAGATATTTAGCAAAACCTATATTCACATAGAGATATATGATAATACCCGCAATTCCGAATATCCAGGAATATTTCCTAATTAACGTTAAAAACATCGTAGAAGTAAGTTAAAATAGTTGCTTCATACACTCCTGATACAACTGTCAAAAAAACTGATAATATGGCAGTAAAACACAAGCGTTTATTAAAGAAAATACACTCATTCCCTTTACCTTTAAGTATTTTAGTAAAATTTGAAATGCCATGCAAGCCAATAGCACCAGAAATAATTACTGCTAATATTTCTATCGATGCGTAAGGCAATATATATTTTGCGAAAGTTGTTATTGGAAGATTGCCATAAATAAAGTAAGATGAAAATTGCATACTCAAAATGTATCCGTTCGAAAACAAGATAATTATGGGAAATATACCAAAAGAGACAATCCCTAATATATTTAATAAAATTAGAAATAAATTATTGCGTATTATGTGAAAGAAAGCTTGCCACCATAAAAGATCAATGGAAACATTTGTATAAATCACATTTTCATATAGTTGGAATTTAGAGAAAATCAAAAAAAAAACATACCACTCACAAAAATTGTGAGTGATATGAAAAAGTATCTATTAAAAAAACGTGTCACTATAAACCAATAGCAAGACCCGCCACTGGGTTCCCTAAACTAAAAAGAAAAGTTGTGATTGCACCAACGTCATCAAAAGTATCAATAGCATCTTGAGGAACACCCTGTGATTTCAAAAGTTTCTTTAGTAACCAAAAAGAGTCGGATGAAGATATACTTTGAGTCTTGCAGACAGGATCTGAGTGAGAAGCACTTAGCTGTTGTACGTTTGTGAACAGCACAAATGAAAGAGAAACGACTATTAATAAGGCCCAATCATTAATTTTTTTTGTCTTCATAATTAACTAATTTAAGTTTTACGGATTTATAAAAAAAGATCAAAGCGCAAGCTGAATAAATAACAAAAAATAAACAACCAACCCATATAGGTGGATCAACCCTATTAAGGATAATATAAAAAACAAGCGCCAAAGCTACTGAAGTAGGAACGCTGATAGAAGTATCCAGTTTTATTATACTTCCACAATTAGGGCATTTCCATTTCGTAAAGGACAATGCAGTTATTGTATGATAAAATTTCTGTTTATGACCACAATTGGGACAAATAAATTTTTTTGTTTTCATAGGCTTAAAATTTATATAACAAACAGTATATTATTGTTTTACACGTTTATGTGTGCCGCTTTATGTCTGTCAATTAATGTCAACGCATAATCTATAAAAAATAGTTATTATGCTGGCATTAGCATCTATTGTGGTTATACCTTTTGGTAACACTCTGAAAAGTAAAAGAACGTGCAAAACGGATCGTTTGGAACGTCAGATGGAACGTTTATAGGAACCAAATTTATAGGAACAAAAATTGGAACTTGTGCAATATAAGAAATTATTCCATAAGTTCCATATATGAATTTGAATTTTACCCATTTATTCTTTCAATTCTTATTTATTTCTGATATCTGGAAGAATCTCACTCCGGATAATGGTATTTATATTTAATTGTAGTTAGGCATTATAAAAGATATAATGTCCCGGAGTGTCCCACTTATCCCAGGTGTCCCATTCTTTTGAGTGGGACAACAAGGGCACCGGATACAAAAAAGCCCCCATATTGAGGGCGGTTTTTTACAACTTATCTATCAAGTCCGCTTTGATGTCGATGTTTATGGTTCTGTATCGGGAGAATGCCCTGCTACCCTCTTTGTGCCCACTGAGGCTGCCGACCAGGTTCGGATCCTGCACCTTGTTGTAAAGGTTCCCGATAAAAGTCCTTCTCGCCAAATGAGAAGAGGCAACATCGGCAATGCTTTTCTGTTCCACCTCACCGGTTGTGGGATTGATGACAGATACTTCCCTGGTGATGCCGCAAGCTCGGAAAACCTCTTTGATATACTCATTGTAACGCTGCTGGGCAATAAGCGGGAACAGGGGCGCATCAGAATTGGAAGCCGGCATTTTTTCCCTGATTGCCTGGGCTTGTTTTTTCTTGGAATAGCGATTATCAACCAGCACCTCGTCTTTCATATAATCATACTTCTTTAGGATCGCAAGTGCCGTCTCATTCAGGGGAACATAGACCGTTACGGGATGCCCGTCTTTGGTCTTCCGGGGAATGTAACTGATGCATTTGCGATCGCCTTTTGATGTCCGCTCTGTGATGACATTCGACCGGCGAAGCGCATAAAGGTCACTGATCCTGCAACCGATCAGACATTGGAAAATGAAGATATCCCTTTGCTGTTCCAGACGTTTGTCATACGAAAGATCCGCTGTATAGATCTTACGGCGTTCGTCATCCGTTATGAAGACAGGAGTACCGTACACACTATCTTTAATCTGACGCTCCCTGAATGGATTGCAATTTGTCTTGCCTGTCTTGTTTGCCCAAAGAAAGAATGTCCTTAGAATGATAAGCAGTCCTTTTATATAGTTATCCCCTCTTTGCTTGGGTATCCTACATTCAGGAAATTTATCAAAGACGGCTCTGTATTTTTTTACAGGGATCCTGTTGGCCCCATTCTGCTTCGTGTTTTTTCCGGAAGCCTTCTTATCCTCAAAGAAGAATGTATGTTCATTGCGAAGAAACCGTTCAAAATCGGCAATAATGGCGGGATTGAATGTACCAAAAGAAATTTCATAATTCCTGTAAAGCGCATAACGTTGTAGGGCACGGTACAGGACCAGAAAATGTTTTCTTCTGCTTACCGAGAATTGGGAAACAGCCAGGTAATCATCAAAATGATCAAAGAAAGATTTTGGCTTGACAGCTTCTACTTTATTAGGGTCTTTGTCACCATAAATATACATGTCTACCTGTTTCTGGAGCCAGTCTTGAGTTATGTTTTCCGGCTTTTCTTCATAGATCCTTTCTTCGAACAGGCGGCACATCTCTTCAATCTTGTTCCTCACCTCTTTCGCCTGGATAACTTCAGGTGAAGTAACTCTTGATTTTACAACTATTTCACCTGGAGCATCCCGTCCATTGCGTTGTCTTACAAAATAGTTTGGTGAAACGAACAGATGAGTTTTTGCTCGCAGTGTAATACCACGACCGTGACGCAATCTTAATAAAATTTCTGATTTTCCTGATAGGGGATTGATCTTCGTAGCTAAAATTTTTGAGACTTGAGACATGACAATATTTTTTAAGCATAACAAATATATGAAATGAGAATAATATTTCATATAGTTTTAACAACATTTCGCGTCCCCCCAGCGTCCCCATGTAAAGAATCAAGTGAAAAATATAAATTTAATAAACAATGATATTAAAATCATATTTCAATGTTTTTCAGCTATTTATATAATATAAACGGTTATATGTCAGAGTAGTACGAAAAGAAAAAACACACATTGGCGAGTCTTGTCCTGGGCACGTTAAAAAGTCAAGTTGCTATTATACAGCAACTTGACTTTTTTCATAGCTAATGAAAGTAGCAGTCCCAAAGAAAATAAATTACAATACCAACAATGCCTGTTACGAAAGCAATCATCAGTACTTTTTGCCAATCTATTGCCATGTTATTAAAGCATATAAAACGACAATAAACCATATTGCAACAAATCCCGCCAATCCCAGGAGGATACCTGTCAGCCATTCAGAACCGGTTCCGTTTTTCATACAGTTTTGATAAAATCAAAATAAGAAAACAAAGCTATGAGTACCATAATAACCTGCAGTACGCCCAAAACAATACCTGAGCCGGCCAGTCCTGAAAATATTCCTATTATCCATTCCATCCTATTATCAGTCTTTAACACAACGGACAGAAAATCCGCAAATTTTATTGCCCGTGCCTTGCATTACCTGCTCCATGTTATAAAGTATGCGCCGGATATAAACAAATTCAGTGTTACTCTCTGTAGTGCTCCACCAATAGCCACAAATACCCAGGTTTTTAAAAGGGGTGTTTGGAGAACAATACCCACCCGGCAAAGCAGAAAAACGGGATTTGTTCCTGTACTCGGGAAAATCGGTATTTCCTACAGCACCTTCTGCTGACGATTCATTCCACCCGTATATACTTGCCAGAGCTTTGGCAACCTTGGTATGTCCACCACCTGTTGTCCCGTCGTAATTGTAACCGTTGTCTGCCAGGTAAGTTGCCAGTTGTGTCCACTCTGCATCACTGGGCAGGTGCCAGCCTTCGGGACATATGCCCTGTACCCTGCCGGAAGAGGTGTTGCTGTCGGTTGCACCTGCCATAGCGGCCACCCAGTTATAAAGTACACCGTACATTTTGTAGTTATCAGTAGCTTTGGCTGCGGCTATATTGGTGCCTTCGTAGCCGTAAACGTAATAATAAGGTTCAGTCCAGGAACCATCTGTTGACAAACTTACAGACGGCAGATAGGCCAGGTTCTCTGCCATCCATGTCTGCTCACCAATAGTGACTGTTTTGTAGATTTTGTAATCGCGACTATCTATACATATACAAGGGATCATATGTGGAGTACAGGAATACAACAAGATACCCGCTAGCAAGAAAAGAATCGTGTTTTTCATCTCTATAAATTTTAAGTAGGACACTACATATAAAATTATTGGGCAAATGGAAACAAAGGCTTTGAATTAAATATTACTACTGCTATTTATGGGTTTCAGAAACTACCAAATATCTAATTCATGGATCGTTAACAAATATACTCTTTTTTTATAAAAAACCAAGTTAGTGCGTCGCACAATGCACCCGGTAAAATACCTACCTTTGTATATGCGTCATTTTATTACCGCCATTTTATGCACCGTATTGCTCCTGCCGGGATGTATTTCCCAAAAGGACCTCCTGCAACCGGGCGTGAGCCTGCAGCTGGCCCACGAGCGAAAAGAACATATTGCCGAGGTACATTACACCCTCTTTTTCAACCTGCCCGCAGAGCCCCGGGAACCTGTAGAAGCCCGGGAGACCATTACCTTCTGCCTGGAAAAGCCGAGGCAGGTGGTGCTTGATTTTACGGGAGAAGAATCCGATATTTATACGGTAACAATAAATGGACGGGAAATATATCCGGGAGGAAAACTGCCCCTGCTGAACGAACACCTGGTGTTTGAGCGCAACCATTTCCAACGGGGAGAAAACACCCTGGAAATTGCATTTTGTGCCGGAGACCAATCGCTCAACAGAAACGAAGATTTCCTATACACATTGCTTGTTCCCGATCGGGCGCGCACCTTGTTCCCCTGCTTTGACCAACCCAACCTGAAAGCTGTTTACACGCTCTCGCTGGAAGTTCCGGCCCGTTGGCAGGCCATCTCCAACACCCCCGTGGAACATGAAACTGTTTGGGACGAAAACACCCACCCGAACGCAACCGGCCGTAAAACAGTGGCATTCGGGACCACCGAGCCGCTGAGCACGTACCTGTTCTCTTTTGTTGCCGGTGATTTTCAAAAAGAAACGGAATGCCGTAACGACCGGTGCATCACTATGTACCACAGAGAAACAGACCCACAAAAGCTTGCGCAAACCAAAACCATTTTTAATCAGGTGTTTGCCTCGCTGCAATGGATGGAAGAATACACCGGCATTCCCTACCCGTTTGCCAAGTATGATTTCATTGTCCTGCCCGGTTTTCAGTACGGAGGTATGGAGCATACGGGAGCTACGCTCTACAACGACAAACGCCTGTTCCTGGGAACGCATCCCACCACGGCCGAACAGCTGGGACGCATGTCACTCATCGCACACGAAACAGCCCACATGTGGTTTGGCGACTACGTGACCATGGAATGGTTTGACGAGGTCTGGCTTAAAGAAGTGTTTGCCAATTACTTTGCGACGCAAATCACCCGGCCGCAATTCCCCGGAGTCAACCACCGGCTCAACGACCTGCGCGCATTTTATACCTCGGCTTATGCCGTAGAAAGGACGCAGGGAACCCACCCCATTGCACAACCGCTCGGCAACCTGGCACATGCGGGGCTCATTTACGGGAACATCATTTACAACAAAGCCCCCGTAGTTATGGAGAAGCTGGCAGAACTTACGGGCGAAGACGCTTTCCGGGAGGGCATGCGCCGCTACCTGCACACGTATGCCTACGGGAATGCAACCTGGGACCAACTGATTGCCATTCTGGACAGCCTTACCCCGAACAACCTGGCCGATTGGAGCCGCGTGTGGGTCTATGAAAAAGGCATGCCGCATATCCGTACTACTCTGGAAAACCAAACCTTTACCGTAACCCGGACCGATCCTTTGGGCCGAGGCCTTCTCTGGCCGCAACCGGTGACCTTTACCCTTACCAACGGGCACCGGCGGGAAGCCGTCACCCTACATATGGAACAGCCTGTGGTACAGGCATCTGTTGAGCCCTTCAAGCAACCTCACACAGAAGAACACAAGCCATCTGACCCGGAAGTGTACATCCTGCCCAATACAGACGGAAAAGCCTACGGAGTCTTTCTGATGGACAGCCTGAGCCTGGAGTACGTGCTCACCTACTTGGGTTCACTTCCCGAAGAAGCAGAGCGTATGTCCCTGTTGATGACTTTGTACGAGAACATGTACGCGGGCAACTTATGTGAAACACGATTTATCAACGCGTTGCTTGCGTTCCTGCCACAAGAGAAAAACACCCTCATCCGGAATCAGGCTTTTTCGTACCTGGCACAAACGTACGTACGGTACGGCCACAAAACAGACGGCCAAACGGAACGGTTTTTACTACAGACAGCAACAGACACAAACCTAAACAAGGAATACCGTTTACTGGCTTTCCGCACACTCTCCCAAATTTTTACGCAAGCCGAGGTTGTTTCGCAGCTGTACAATTTTTGGAACACAGCAGGCTCAAGCACAGTGCAGAGCGCCTCTGGCTTTGCGGGACTCCCCGCCGGAGAAGAAGAGCTCACCAAGCTGGCCTACGAACTGATGGTGCGGCTACCGGATCAAGCTGCAACCATCCGGGAAAAACAACGCTCCCGCATAATCCACCCCGACCGCCGCAAAGCCTTTGACTTCATTTCCCGGGCCACCGATCCCGACCCTCAGGTTCGCGACGCTTTCTTTCAATCGTTATTGGAAGTAGAAAATCGCCATACAGAGCCCTGGGTAACTACAGCCATGGCGTACCTGAACCATTTTCTATACCGGGAACACGCCCTCAAGTACATTGGTCCGGCACTCGACTGTCTGGAAGAAATACAACAAACAGGCGACATTTTTTTCCCAACAAATTGGATTACTGCCTGTTTGAGTGGACACAATTCCCCACAAGCTGCCACTACCGTACAGTCTTTTCTGGAGGCACACCCACAGTACAACCCGCTGCTACGCAACAAAATCCTGCAAGCCGCCGACCACCTGCCTCAGAAACCATAGCCAGGCAGCTACTTCCGCATTTTGGCAAACGACAGGATAAGTCCCAGTACAATAGAAAGTGAAGCAGCAAAGAGAACCCGGTACGTACCGGGCAATAAGAAAGTTACGGTATGCGCCGGAATCCAGAACACGGGAATGGTTACACCTACAATTTCTTTGATAAATTTACCCCAATCAATGGAATCGACAATACTGCCCACAGAGGATTTCTCCCCTTGGTACCGTTTGTCTATATAGACATCCGTTACGCGGTGCGCCGCCATAAAAACAGGACCGAAGGTCAGGTTCATGAAAACCGATATGAGTAGTGCCCTTCTGAATTTAAAGAAATATTGTACGGCTACGGGACAGGAGCCACTGCATCCTCCAATCAGGCCTTGTGCCACGGCATTGTCCACACCGCCTGAGAATACACTAAACATCAGCACAATCATCATCCCCAGGATACCCCATACCAACATTTTAGGCAATACGCCTTTAACCATGACCCACTCCTTGTGAACGATCCTGGCTGCCAGGAATTCTCCCATCATGGAAAGGATGGCAAATTTCACAAAACCCATCAAGTACGGGTAGCGTTCCGTAGCATGGACAAAAAGCAGGTGTGTGGGCTTAATAATCAAAAAGGCGGTAATTGCCGCCAGCAGGCCCACCCAAAGAATAGTACCGTATTTTTTCATAAGCGCAAAGATAGCAATCTTGGAGATTCCTTATATTTGTAGTATGAGACTCGTATTTTTAGACACAGCCATGATGGGTGGCGATATAGACCTGACTCCGCTCAAAGCCTTTGGAGAGCTTACCACATACGACAAAACACAGGCTTCAGAAGTGATGGAGCGCATAGCACAGGCAGACATTGTGATTGTTAACAAAGTAAAATTGGGCAAAGCCCAGATAGATGCGGCCAAACACCTGAAACTGATTTGTGTTGCAGCAACCGGGATGGACCCCATTGACCTGGTCTATGCCGCCGAACGAGGCATTCCTGTAAAAAACGTAGCCGGCTATTCTACAGACAGTGTAGCACAAACTGCTTTCCTTCACTTTCTTTCCGTAACGCAACACGGACCGTATTTTAACCGGTATACCCATTCAGACGCCTACCCGGCCAGCGGCGTACCTACCCATTTTGGCGGCAAGTACTTTCATGAACTTTGTGGAAAGCAGCTGGGAATTATAGGGCTAGGAGCCATTGGACGCAAAGTGGCCTCCATAGCGCAAGCCTTTGGTATGGAAGTGGTGTACTACTCTACCAGCGGTACAGACCGTTCGGGCGGCCTGTACAAACGACTGGAACTGGAAGAGTTGCTAAAGACGAGTGATCTGGTGAGCATCCACGCTCCGCTCAACGACAAAACACGTGGCCTGATTGGAAAAGAACAGCTGGGTCTGATGAAATCCGGTGCGTACCTCTTTAATTTAGGCCGAGGCGCCATTGTGGACGAATGTGCCCTGGCGGATGCCCTCAACCAGGGCCGGCTGGCCGGTGCCGGCATAGATGTATTTAGCACAGAACCGCTCCCGGAAGACCATTGCTACTATAAGGTACAAGACAAAACCAAGCTGTTTTTGACGCCGCATATTGGCTGGGCCTCTGTAGAAGCCCGCCAACGGCTGGTAGCCATGATTGCAGAGAACATACGTCAATATATAGCTTCCCGTTCAGGTTGTCAAGGGTAACTCACTACAGTAATTTCATCCAGAACTTTTTGATCTTTTAAATCTTTCAATTCCTTTGAAATTTTAGAGCTATCCCGGTTATAACCATTTAACGTGAAAACCATAGGTATCACATAAGAAACAGTAATCGGGACACTTTCTTTCATAGCTGGTTTTTCCCATCTGGGTGAAGATTTTACAACACGCATGACCTCGGCATCTATGGAAGGATGAACTCCTCTGAGGATTTTAACCTGAGTAATAGTACCTTCTTCCGAAAGCACATAAGATACCAGAAGCCTTCCCACCGCTCCTTCATTATTTTGCGCCGGCTGCCCGCCAAACCAGGTAAAGGGATTAAAAAACTCCGGAATACAGAACGGTAACATTAGAGAAATCGGGATAATAAAAGTTTCCCGCGCTAAAAAGAGCCGGTTAAACAGGTAGAAAAACAACAGAAAGATACCCGCTTTTAACACATATGTTACAAAAGCACCCATGACTAACTGTTTCTGCGTTCCACCTCGGCTATGAGCTTCTTCAGATCGCTTAACGAAATGGCCTCTTCTTCAATAAGGGAAGATACCGCGCTAAAGGCAGAACTGCTGTAATATTTTCGGATGACTCCTTTCAATGAAGACTTACTAAAATCTTCACGGCTGATAACGGGAAAATACTGGTGGGAGTTACCAAAAGCCTTATGGTCCAAAAAGCCTTTTTCTTCCAGCCCACGCACAATGGTGGACAACGTATTAAAATGTGGTCTGGGGTTGTCGTAACATGCCAGAAGTTCCCGTACAAAAAGTGGTCCCTTGTCCCAGAAAAAGGACATAATTTCTTCTTCTTTTGCAGTGAGTTTCATAATAGAATACTGTTTACACTGCAAGTGTAACTAAAATTTTTAGTTATGCAACTATTTTTTATAGTTAATCGATATACAACTTCCCGTTCAGGTGATCTACCTCGTGTTGGAAGATAACGGCTGTATAGCCTGCTACCGTATCGCGCAACAATTCCCAGGAGTCCCGGTCACGGTAAGATACGATTACTTGCGTAGAGCGTAACACGGTATCCCGCTCTCCCGGTACCGACAAACATCCTTCCCAGCCCCATTGTTGTTCCGGACTGTAATATTCAATGGTGGGATTTATGTAAAATTCAAAAGGCTCACCCTCTTTATCAAACCGCTGTACTGCTATAAGCCGTTTACCAATGCCAACCTGGGGTGCTGCTATCCCCACTCCGACATGGGCGGAATCCAATACAGTAGCCAACATCCTTTTCTCCAGCAATGCATACTCTTTCATCCTGATTGCTCTTCTTGAAAGAGGAGCGGCTTTTTGATGCAGAAAGCGCAATTCTCTCTTATTCAGGTTTGTAAAAACATGCATAGCCTCTGTACTTTCTCCTTTTCTTAGAATACGCTTTTGCTCAACCGGCGTAAAACCAATGTAAAAATTTGTTGTCACCAAAGCTACGACTGCCAGAATCGCTACAAAAACGTACGTCCGGAAACCAACACGTGCCATATTGGATTGTTTAAGCAGTCTTTTTTCATCTTTTTTTGTAAGAATGGGGGTATTTTCTTTCATGATTGTACGGGTTTCATACATAAATAACCGGGATGTCTGACCACCTGGTAGTATATTGCGGGGACAGCAGTTGCCGGTTCATACGGATGCCCTCTGCAGACTCTGTAGCCAAAGCCAGGGTGCCCCGGCCAATTCCGGTATTGATTTCATCCATCACCTGCATTAAACGGGCATGTTTCTCCCTGTCTGTGTTATCGTATAAATGCAACTGCACGGCATTCCGGGGAATAATTCCGGTAAGAACCACACCGGCTTTTTTATACCCATACCCCTTCCGAAACAAAAAAGACAGTTCTTTTAGCACCGCCCGGTTTACCTCCAGGGTACTGGAAGTCGCTACCGGAAAGGTAATAATCCGGCTTTCTGCTTGTTGCGGTACATCTTCCTTAAAACGGTTGGTAAGCACAAAAACAACCGCCTGCTGGCAGGTACTCTCCTGTTTACGCAATTTTTCACATACCATAGAAGTGAAAAGTGAAACCTGCCCGGCCAATTTTTCGTAATCAAAAATTTCTTTTGCAAAGCTTCGGGAAATACACAGCTGTTTTTTTGGAGGTACGTGGTCAGAAAAATCAATACACGGTTCTCCCTGCAATTCTTTCCAGGTCCTGAGCCCGGTAATACTCATTTTCGTTTTTACCCACTCTGCAGGTAAGCAGGTGAAATCGAAGGCTGTATGCACGCTGTGATCGTACAGCATCCTGGAAAACCTACGGCCGATTCCCCAGATATCTTCAACCGGTGTAATTTTTAAAATACGTTCCCGGTCATCCTGCCGGTGCAAAAAATACCCTCCTTTCAATTCCGGACGGTTTTTACACCATTTGGAAGCTATCTTGGCCAGTGTTTTGGTAGGTGCAACTCCTACAGATACCGGGATTCCCGTATTTTTCAGACACAAAGCCGAGGCGTTGATGGCAAAGCCTTCCAAATCTGTATGCTCCAGCCCCCGAAGGTCCAGAAATGCTTCGTCAATCGAATATATTTCAATGGCCGGAACCAGTTGCCGCAACGTAGCATGAACTCGTTTGGACATATCTCCGTACAAGGCATAGTTGGAGGAAAGAACGGCTACGTTATGTCTGTTTAGTATTTCCTTTACCTGATATAAGGGAACTCCCATGGCAATGCCCAGGGCTTTTGCCTGGTTGCTGCGCGATACAACGCATCCGTCGTTGTTAGAAAGCACAACAACAGGCCGGTCATTCAGTCCCGGATTAAATACCCTTTCGCAACTGACAAAAAAGTTATTGCAATCTGCCAGGGCATACATGGTTACAATTTTTTAATCACATAACGGACTACTCCCCACACAGTAAAATTGTTTTCAGCATCAACCCGGATGGGTTTGTATTGTGTATTTCCGGGAACCAACAGAATGTGGTCTTTGTGTTTTTCCACGTGTTTCAGGGTAAAGGCACCATCTATAAAACAAATGGCAATACAGCCGTTGTAGGGTTCTACCGATTTATCTACCACCAGAATATCTCCGTCTCCAATCCCGTCATTGATCATACTATTGCCGCTTACCCGGGCATAAAATGTAGAGGCAGGGTTCTTTACAATCTCTTCCGTTATATTAAGCCTCATATCAGAAAAGTCTTCTGCCGGAGACGGAAAGCCACACTGAACACCCTCAACCATAGGCAAGGCTAACTCTTTCTCCGATGGCAGAAACAGAGATACGGTTGTTTTTTTCATGATGGTAAAGAGATTGTGACCCCGACAGGATTCAAACCTGTAACCTTTTGATCCGTAGTCAAATGCTCTATTCAGTTAAGCTACGGGGCCAATCAGTATTATGCTTCTGCAGGTGCAGGTTTTTCCAACACAACCCTTCTTTCTTTAATCCGGGCCTTTTTACCAGTCAGGTTACGAAGGTAGAAGATACGTGCACGACGTACCTTACCGTATTTGTTGATTTCAATTGAATCAATAAAAGGTGATTGAACGGGAAATATGCGTTCCACACCTACTCCGTTAGAAATCTTGCGTACCGTACATGTTTCCGTTGCACCCGATCCCCTGCGTTGGATGCATACTCCGCGAAACTTTTGCAGACGTTCTTTACTTTCATCCCTGATTATATAGGTAACGGTGATGGTATCACCCGATTTAAAATTGGGGAGTTTTTTACTTTCTCCTGCAAATGCTTGTTCTGCTACTTTTATTAAGTCCATTTTCGTACGTATCGTGTTAATTTTGGGCTTGCAAAGGTAGCCTTTTTTTCTTGTTACCCAAACTTTTCTATCAAATTTTATACAGAGCGCCGCCAATATTATCATGCAGGCTACCGGTGACCGAAGACAGACAGGAAGGAATGCCACTCACATATAGAACTCCCAGAAACGCAAAAATAAGGGCCTCCTTGAAATTTATGGTAAGGCTGTCGGGAATGTGGTACGTGACCTGCGGTGCTACAGCCGCCATACGTTCCATCAGGTAGCTGTTGCAAGCGCCTCCGCCGGTCACTAATACACGTGCCCCCGGAGCAACATGATGGGCCGTTTGCACGGCTACGTGTTCACAATACGTGGCCAAGGCATCTTCCAGCGTAAGTCCGAAAGAGTCCACCAGCGGAATCACCTCTTCTTCTACCCATTCTCTTCCCAGCGATTTAGGACCTTCTTTTTTATAAAAAGGAAGCGCATTTAACGCATACAAAACGGTTTGGTGCACTTTCCCGCTGCGCGCCCTCAGTCCGTCTTTATCGTACTCTTCCCCAATCCCGCGTGTGTAATGGTTCAGTACATAGTTGACTGCTGTAATATCGTAGGCTTTACGCGTTCCATCGGCATGTTCAGAAGAAATATTTGAAAACCCGCCCAGGTTCAGGCAATAATCATAAGCAGAAAACAAGTACCTGTCCCCCACCGGAACCAACGGAGCTCCCTGCCCGTAAAGGGCTACATCCGTTGTTCTGAAATCGCATACAACAGGGATTTTACCTTCTGCAGCAATTCCTGCACCGCTGCCAATTTGTGAAGTAAACCGCACCGCGGGTTGGTGAAAAATAGTATGGCCGTGAGAAGCCACCAGCTGCGGACTCACCTTGTATTTTTCTGTAAACCACCTGACTTGTGTTCCCAGATACAACCCATAATCTGAATGCAAACGAGCAAAGGCCTCGGCTGTCATGGATTGGGCAGAACCCAATGCTTTTTTTAACTCTTCCGGATAAGACACCGTGTCTGCGTGGAGTATTTTGTAGGACCATTTTCCGTTCCGTAACGTAAAATCTGCCAGGCACAAGTCCAATCCGTCCAATGAGGTTCCGGACATAAGTCCCAGAGCCTGAATGCCTTTTTCTACATCAAAAGTAACCATCTAAATAATTTTTTAATACAGATGCCAAAACTACACATTTTTTACATAGAGTTACGTGTTTATTTGTTTGTTATTCCTAACTTTGTACAGAAAACTTAACACTTTTCATTTTTACCGTTTTATTATTCATTTTTTATCTTTTTAACTTTTTTTCTTTTTTATCTTTTTTTATCCAAAATTTTTATAAAAAAAACTCTTTGTCTTGTGCTGGCAGTTTTTGTTACAATTTCTGCCTTTGCACAACAACGTGTTACCGGAAAGGTAACCTCATCAGAAGACGGTTCTCCACTTCCTTTTGTCAATATTTTGATAGAAGGTGAAGGAGGTGTCGGCACCAGCACAGATGTGGACGGGAATTTCGTATTTGAAAGATGTCCTTCAGATGCCGTGCTCGTCTTTTCCTACATTGGGTACACGAGTACCCGGATTACTGTAGCCGGGCGAAGTGTGGTTAATGTTGTACTAAATCCCGATGCTCTAGCTTTGGAAGAAGTTATGGTGGTGGCCTACGGCACAGCAAAAAAAGGTACATTTACCGGATCTGCATCCGTTGTTAGGAACGAAGCTATTAAAGACGTTCCTGCACTTTCTTTTGAAAATGCATTGAGTGGAAAAGTAGCGGGACTTCATTTTGCTCCAGGCTCTGGACAGGTAGGTTCTGTGTCCACTATCCGTATCCGCGGGACAGGCTCTATCAATGCCTCCAACGAGCCCCTCTATGTAGTAGACGGGGTACCTGTTATTTCCGGAGACATGTCGCAGCTGGGTTACGAATCATGGAGCGGAGTTGGGATCAGTTCAAACAACATTATGGCAACGCTCAACCCCAATGACATCGAAAGTATTACAGTGCTCAAAGATGCGGCAGCAGCTTCTCTTTACGGTTCCAGAGCTGCAAACGGAGTTATTTTGATAACGACAAAAAGCGGTACCCAAGGACGTGCACGTGTTACGTTCAAGGCAAATGTGGGAGTTACACCAGACTATGCGTACAACAACATGATTTCTGTTACTCCCGAGCAAAACAGAGAACTTGTATATGAAACGTTCTACAACTGGAGACTTGATGTAGGAGACACTCCGGAAGAAGCTGCCATTTATTCGCAGATTAACGGACTGGATCTTTATATTCCCAAAGACCCAAGAGGTTTCTTTGACTGGGAAAAAGCTCTTTTCAGAACAGGCATTTACCAGGATTACGACGTATCTGTTTCAGGAGGTAACCAAGAAACCAAATACTATTTGTCTGCTGCATATACAAACGAAAGAGGAAGAGTTATTCAAAACAGTATGGAAAGATTTAGCGGCAGAGTGAACCTTACTCAAAAAATAGGCAAACATGTAGAAGTAGGTGCAAACCTCAATTTGTCCAATATGGACAAATACGGCTTTGATGACAGCCGGTCCTATAGTTACAACTATTTTTATATGGTAAGAAACTTGTTACACCCCGACTATTTCCCCACAGACATAGAAGGCAACCAAATAAAGACAAGGTATATGAGCTATGTATACAACATGCTTTATTATCAAGACCTGGAAAGCAGAAAATCAAACACATTCCGCCTTTCCTCCACAGAGCACATCTCAGTAGATATCCTACCTTATTTAAAATTTAGGACGGTGTTTAATTACGACTACTCGCGTGTAGATGACAAAAGGTACTTGAGCCCAGAACATTTTGCTGTAACCTCTACCAATGGTAGCGTAGGTATGTACGGTACTAAGCACGTTAAAGTGGTGTCATCTTCTACGTTATCATTTGACAAAACCTTTGCCAAACACAACCTCTCGGCTCTGGCTGGATTTGAAGCAGAGGCAAACGAAACAGTATACCACGTTGCTACCGGCACAAAGCTGCCCAACGCCATAAACCAATCTGTATCTGCAGCAGGATCAACTTCCGGAAGTGGATTCAGCAGCACAGACAACCTGCTTTCTGTAATCAGCAAACTAGACTACAATTTTGACAACAAATACTACTTATCGGGAAGTTTCAGAACAGACGGTTCTTCACGTTTTGGTAAAAACAACAGGTGGGGAAATTTCTGGTCTGTTGCTGGGTCATGGAGGCTAAAGAACGAAGCATGGCTCGAAAATGTAGACTGGCTGACCAACCTAAGACTTAGGCTGTCATACGGAGTTAACGGAACTATGCCTACTTCTCTTTACTCCCACTTATCTTTATTCAGCTATGCAGACTCTAACATTGGAGGACAAGCCGGAGGTGTTGTCGCAAACATTCCCGACCCCGACCTTACATGGGAAAGCAACTACATATGGAACCTGGCATTGGAATCTTCTTTCTTTGACAACAGGCTCTCCCTTAACGTAGAACTTTACAACAGAGATTCCAAAAACCTGCTCCAGCCTATCAGCATTTCCAGAATAACGGGTCATACTTCCATTCTGACCAACTTTGGAGAAATGAACAACAAAGGTATTGAAGTGGAAATTGGAGGAGATATTGTTAAAAACTCACTTTGGAATGTAAGTCTCTTTCTTAACGCATCTACGTACAAATCTAAGATTACCAAACTGTACGACGGTGAAGATATCATAAACGGATTGTTTATTTACAGAGAAGGCTACTCACCTAACACTTTTTACGGTCAAGAATGGGCAGGTGTTGATCCTTCCAACGGTGCCCCCAGGTATTACCTGAATAACGACTCCAATCCCAATGCAGAAATCCTGAACGGAAGACCTATTACTAACAACAGGCTTGCTGCTTCTTCTGTTGTGATTGGCTGTTACGATCCCGATGTTTTTGGGGGGATTAATTTTCAGATAAGCTACAAACAAAGGTTGTCCCTTTCTATGAACTGGTCTTATTCCATAGGAGGGCAAAGCTTTGACGATACGGCAAAAGACAACCAGGATGACGGATACTACAGCGCCCGTGTCATGAGCAGGTTGCAATGGAACAGATGGCAGAAGCCGGGAGACATTACCGATGTGCCCAGAAGGTCTTTTAGCGAATTGGAGTCCGGACAAGGCTACCAAAGTAGAAAAGTACACTCTACGGACCACATAAGGCTTAAGAACATAAATCTGGCATATGCCTTTAATCCTGTAAAGCTTAAAAAAATTAACCTAAGCGGTGCGCGCATCTACCTGAGTGGCATGAATTTATTTACTTGGGCAAAATACAAAGAATACGACCCTGAGGTTCCCGTACGTGGAGTCAGGGGATGGGAATTGCCTATTGGCAAAACATATACGGTTGGTCTTGAATTAACCTTTTAACCCTAATTGATTAATTGATTAATATATAAACAGTATACAGAAATGAGTAAATTTTATACTATTCTAGCAACAGTAGTACTGGGCATAATGCTTCCGTCGTGTGCCGGTTTTCTGGACCAGAAGCCAAGTGATTCCACTTTATCCATAGAAGCAATCACAACTCCTGCTGACGCTCAGGTTGCTCTTAACGGGGCGTTTAGAGCCATGAGCAATTTTAGCTATTACGGAAGACAGTTCCTGCTTTATGCAGACTTCAAAGGAGGTGATATGACTCCTCCCTCGTTAGGTCTTGGGAACGATGCTTTGTTTACTTTCATACATAATTTCAACATGAGCAATTTCGGCGAATACTGGAACATTATGTACTACGTAATTCTTCAGAGCAACAACCTGCTTGCTGCACTCGACGAAGACCTCGTAAAAATTGTGAGCGAAAGCGATCAAACAGCCGTAAACAACATCAAGGGACAAGCTCTTTTTGTAAGAGCTCTTGCTCATTTTGATCTTGTAAGAATTTATGGATACCCCTACCTGAAAGATAACGGCGCTTCGCCAGGAGCCGCCATAGTAACAGAAGTGTTAAACGCCAAAGACCAGCTGGTAAGGAATACCGTCGCTGAAGTGTATACTCAGGTAATACAAGATCTTACCCAAGCAAGCACGTTAATGAGCAAAAGCAAAATAGAACTGGGAGCAAATTATTATGCTGCAAAAGGTCTTCTTGCACGTGTGTATCTATACAAAGGAGACTGGGACAATGCGTACAGCAACGCTGTGGAAGTAATAAACTCCGGAATGTATCAGCTCTATACCCCCGAAAACTGGGTGGAGTCCTGGGGAATCGACTACGGAAGTGAATCGATTTTTGAACTTCCTGTAAGAACAGGCGAAAACGACCTGGCACAAAGTTCTCCTACTTTTATGCTTCGTCCTTCGTATGTAAACAACGGGCAAAGCTCTCTTGTGGCTTCAAAAATTTTTGAAACACTGCTTAACGAAGATCCACAAGACGTAAGATGGGGGATTATGGGCAACGAAACCACAAACGAAGGACATGCCTGGTTAGTGAAGGGACGTCTGGGATGGGTAAGAAAGTATGAGAAAAACAACCAAACAGCAAACAACTTAAAAATCATCCGTCTTTCAGAAATGTACCTGATTGCAGCAGAAGCAGCTTTGAAAAAATCTGCTGCAGATAAAAACACAGCAGCCAACTACCTGAATGCCATTAGGAAGAGATCGCTTTCACTTGCTCCGGCTCAAGCAAACGACAGCCAACTGGAAGATCTGATTTTGAAAGAAAGAAGAAAAGAGTTCCTTTGTGAAGGACATACGTACTTTGACTACATGAGGCTGGGGCGTACGGTACGGTACGATCAGACATTATTCCCCATTGGCCCAGAGGGAAGGAGCCTGGCTATTGACTGGAATTACTACAAATGCGTAATGCCCATCCCTATTTATGAGCTGTTGGCCAACCCAAATATAGTACAAAATAAAGATTACGACATACCTTTGTAAAATGAATGTAATTTTACAAAAAGATCAGAAGCATTTTCCAAAGATGGCTTCTATCATGAGCTCCACAGAACCGTGGATCACCCTGCAAAGAGACCAGGCAGCTTGCCTGGCCTCTTTACAAGGGGAAGGCAAAGAGGTTTATTCCCTTGAAGAGAACGGAGAAGTTATTGGAGTGGTAGTACTGCAAATGAACGGTTCGTTCAGAGGGTACCTGCAGGTCTTGTGTATTGATGAAAAATACAGAGGAAAGGGGTACGGCAAAGCTGCAATGGCATACTGTGAAAAACGTATTTTTTCAACCTCCCCCAATTTTTTTCTTTGTGTTTCGTCTTTTAATACAGAAGCCCAAAAATTTTACTACAACCTGGGATTTTCGTTGGTTGGAGAAATCAAGGATTTTGTACTGGAAGGATACTCAGAACTGCTGCTTAGAAAAACCACAGGCTCTTTCAGCTCATTCAATCCGCAATAAAAATGCATAACACCCTCATACTTATAGCGCTGGTAGCATATACAGGCTTGTTGTTTCTTATTTCCCATTTCAGCTCAAGAAAAGCAGACAGCCGTTCTTTTTTTCAAGGCGACAAAAAATCACCCTGGCCTGTAGTGGCGTATGGGATGCTGGGAGCTTCCGTTTCCGGAGTGACTTTTATATCGGTTCCGGGCAATGTAATGCATACGAATTTTTATTACATGCCCCTGGTAATAGGGTTTCTGGCAGGGTACATTATAATAAGTACTGTCCTTTTGCCTTTGTACTACAAAATGAACCTGGTGTCTATATACGGATACCTGGAAGAAAGACTGGGAAAAAAATCGTATGCTACCGGGGCTGTATTTTTTATGATTTCAAGGGTATTGGGAGCAACCGTTCGTGTCTTCCTTATAGTACTCGTATTGTACACATTGGTTCCGGCACACCTGAATGTTCCATTTCTGGCAGTTGCCTTACTCTTTATGCTCATAATCTTTTTGTACACCTACAAAGGAGGAGTCAAAACCATTGTTTGGACAGATTGCATGCAAACTACATTTACCCTTCTGGCTGTCATACTGACGGTAACGGCCATATGCAGCCAGATGGGATGGTCGTTTAGCGGAATGACTTCTGCTGTTCTTAAGAGTGATTATTCACAATGGTTCAACAAAGACATAGGAAGCAGTACCCACTATATAAAACAGTTTTTAAGCGGTATGTTCCTAACCATAGCCACCGTAGGGCTTGACCAGGGTATGATGCAGAAAAACCTAAGTTGCAGCACGCTTAAAAACGCACAAAAGAATATGTTCTCTACCAGTGTTATTCTTGTAATTGCCAATTTTATGTTTGTGTGGCTGGGCGCTGTACTTGTACTTTTTGTACAATCTTCCGGTATTTCCATAGCAGACAGCGACAGTCTTTTTGGTATAGTTGCCAACGAGTACCTGGGAACTACCGTAGCTTTATTTTTTGTAGTAGGACTGATATCCTCTTCATTCCCTAGCGCTGCCGGTGCCCTTACAGCACTCACTACTTCTTTCTGCATAGATTTTCTGAAGCTGGACAAAAAATCATATACAGACAAAAAAAAGAAGAAAATAAGACAAACCGTACACCTTGCTTACTCCGTACTTTTTGTCGTGATGATTATGATCTTTCACGTTTCTAAGAGCCAGGCAGTAATAGACTTGGTGTACAAAATGGCCAGTTACACATACGGCCCACTGTTGGGACTTTTCTTTTTTGGAATTCTCACAAAAAGAAATGTCAGAGATAAAGCCGTTCCTTTTGTGGCCGTTGCAGCTCCCGTTCTTTGCTGGGCGCTGGAAAGCTTCAGCAAGGCAGTATTTAACTTTGGTTTTGGATTCACTTTATTGATTGTAAACGGTATATTTACCTTTATAGGGATGTACCTGTTTAGTAAAAAAGCAACCTGAAAATATGAAAAAAAACAGTAGTCTTTTGATTTGTATCCTGGTTCTGTTGTTGTTGGGCACCTGGTCTTGCCAAAGAGAAAAAGGACTCGATACAAACAAATTAAGCCGGGTAGATTCGTTAATTTACGACGCACTGGAAGAAGGACTTTTTCCCGGAGGCGTGCTGGCTGTAGTTTACAACGACAAATTGGAATACCTGAAAGGTTATGGCAACAAAGCCGTTTACCCCAAAGAGGAACCTATTTCTTTGAACACCATTTTTGATCTTGCCTCTGTAACAAAACCCTTTACTGCCCTTTCTGTTATGTTGCTCGTAGAGCAGGGAAAAATCAGGCTCGAAGACAGAATCAAGACTTTCTTCCCGGAGTTTCCCTCCAACATCACCATTAAACATCTTCTTACGCATACTTCGGGCATTGCCGATTACAGCAATATTGGTGCAGAACTGGATACCTATGGCAGGGGAAACAGAGAAGGCCTGAAAAAATACATTCTATCCCGGACAGGCCAAAGCAAGCCGGGAGAAAAATTTGAATACAGCTGCCTTAATTTTGTACTACTTCAGTATATTGTAGAAGACATTACTAAAACAACACTCAGCACTTTTGAATACGAAAACATATTCAAACCGCTTGGAATGACAAGTACCGGGTATAATCCAACAGGTGATTTGCTGGAGCGAACGGCACCTACAGAAAAAGTCGCAGACGGAGTAGTCCTTAAAGGCATGGTTCACGATTCCCTGGCTTTATTTTTTAACGAAGGAGTCTCCGGCAACGCCGGCCTCTTTTCAACTGCAGAAGATTTGGTCATTTTTGCCAAAATGCTCATGAACAACGGATCGCTGCATCATGCCACCATTCTGTCGCCACGCACCTTGCAAACTATGATAACGGTACCGGAAGATTTGCAACCTTTTGGAAGGTCTCTGGGATGGGACAATTACTCCCCGTATGCATCCGACCACGGGAACCTTTTAAGCAGAAAAGAAACGTTTGGGCATACCGGCTATACCGGAACATCTTTTTTTGTTGACCCGGTAAACAAGTTGGCCGTAATATTTTTGGCGCACAGGGTCCATCCGTACAATGTGGGAAATATGGTTCCTTTCAGAAGTAAACTGGCCAATATAGTGGCCGGCGCGTTACCTTAAAAACGAAAGTTGCTACCATAGAAACGAAGTAGTGTACTCCGTAACGTTTGCTTTTTTGTCAGCAACCTTTACCACTACGTTATGCAGGTTGCCTTTGTTGATGACCTCCGGATCCAACACGCAGGTAACCCGGGAACGTTTGGCATCGTATATACCTAACACCCATTTCCCGTCAACAACCACTTCATATGTTTCCAATCCGGATTCGTTATCTTTTATAATAAAATAAACACTCTTGCGTCCTCGTACATCGGCTCCTGTCGCAAAGGAAGCCTGAACAGAAGGAGGAATGGTATCTATATCTATCCTGAACCGTCCAAAAGCATTGGTGCTGAAAGTGACTACACTATCGCGGCATTGCCCGCCTGCCGGCCTCCACAAACGCGGATCGGCTTCCTGCATGTGCGGGTCCCTGCCATTATCCGATTGCCTGAGCACAAATACTTTACTGTACAACTCTTCCGGAATGGCCGAGGGTACCTTCATCTGTACATGCATGGGCTGGTGCAGTGGTTCTTCCGCGGTATGTAAGACCCATTCGTATGCATCTACGCGCGCCGCCCAAAACAGGATGTCTTTATACAAGCTGTATTCCGGTATTTGAACGGAAATACCTTGTGCCTCAAAATGGTTGTTGCTGTCCCAGCGAAAGACCTCTTGGTATTCCTCTGCAGGCATACGTGTACTCCCTGCGTCCGCACCGTATAATGCTGCAGGTATACCGTACATATCCTTTGTTTTTTCTACTAACGCTGCCAGAGACCCCTTGCGACGGAGTATAAAACTCCTGGAACTGTTATTGCCTGCTGCATCATAGACCACCATACGTAACGTATGGTCTAAAGAATCCGGCAACGTAAACAAACCCTTTGTGGGTGCATACATACGGGGGGTATCTGCCAGTTTGTTGCCCGGTTCAACCCACGTCTTCAGCAAGCTCCTGCCCGTTTGAGCCCTCTGGGGAAAATAGGTCAGAGATAAAATATAGCGGGACATATCCAGGGGCAAATCTTCATTCCGGTACCTGTAAACAAGCTCATTGTCCAGGTATACTTCCCATCTTTCAATTCCCATGCGGGACCATGTATGGTTCATCCGGTCAATGGCATCTGCAGCCACAAAAAACGTATCCGGAACGTGGACAACCGTTCTGTTTGCAGATGCGTCAAATCCGGCAACCAGACGTGTTTGAGGTATATTGAACGCATCGGTACTGTACCCGTAAAACTGGACAGCTCTAAATTCCGGAGGTAAGGTGTCTTCCGGTTCATACACTTTACGCTGCAACAGGTTAGCCGTTATCCTGGAAGCTCCCTGTTCCGGATTATTGTAACGTAGCTCAAAATGCAAGTGCGGGCCGGCCGAATCTCCCGTATTGCCGGCTTTGCCAACTTGCTGTCCCTTACGTACAGGAAACAATCCGGGCGGGCAATCCAAAGATACCTGAAAGCTTTCCCTTCTGTACTGCTCTTCTTTTACATAAGCAGCCACTTCCGGCGAGAAAGCATCCAGATGACCATAAAGTGAAACGGTTTCATTGGGGTGTGTTATGTACAAAGCATTGCCGTAGCCACCGGGTGAAACAGTAATCCTGGAAATGTATCCGTCAGCTACCGCATATACCGGGGCACCTACAACACCTCCCACCCTAAAATCATACCCTGTATGAAAGTGTGTAGCCCGAAACTCTCCCATACTACCACTTAGGGTAAGCGGTTCTATGTTTACAGGTTTTCCATAATAGCCAACCCAGTCCTTTCCGTCATCCTGCGCAAATACCTTACAAGAAAATAAAGAAAGGAACAGTATGGCAAGCAATACCGTTACGTGTCTTTGTGGTTCATTCATTCTTGTGCAAACTTAATGTGCAAACATTCTTTTCATTCTCTCAAAGAAGTTTTTATCTTCTTTGGTAGGATTTGGGGCAAAATTAGGAGAATCCTTAAGTTTGGCCAACAATGCCTTTTCGTCTTTATGGAGTTTTTTTGGAATCCAGACCTGAATAAACACAAGCAGATCACCGGTACTGTATCCGTTGATATCCGGCAACCCCTTACCTCTCAGCCGCAATATGCGTCCGCTTTGTGTCCCCGGCTCAATCTTGATTTTTGCACGGCCGTCAATGGTAGGAATTTCTGCATCGTCGCCCAAAGCAGCCTGCGTAACGGATACAAAAAGTGAATATATCAGGTCCTGTCCGTCACGTTGCAATTCCGGGTGTGCTTCTTCTTCAATAACAACCAGCAGGTTGCCGTTGACTCCTCCCCCTTTGGGAGCATTCCCTTTACCACTGATGGTCAGCTGCATACCTTCTTCCACTCCTTTGGGAATGGAGAACGATATTTCTTCTGCTTGTTTCACAACGCCATCTCCTTTACATGCACTGCAGGGGTTGGTAATAATCGTTCCTTCTCCGTTACAAGCCGGGCAAGGACTGCTGCTTTGCATCTGTCCCAGGAACGTTTGCGTAATGCGGGTGAACATACCTGTTCCGTTGCAGGTAGGACAGGTTTTCTTATCAGACTCGCTTACGGCTCCCTTCCCGCGGCATTTGCTACAAGCAACCAGCTTATTGATCTTGATAGTTTTGTCTACACCATGTGCAATCTCTTGAAGCGAAAGCTTCACACGAATCCGGATATCCGACCCGCGACGTACCCCGCGGCTTGTACCTGTCCGGCCTCCAAAAGGACTGCCAAACGGACTTCCCCCAAACGCTCCGCCAAAAATATCCCCAAACCGGGAAAAGATATCATCCATGGAAAATCCGCCAAAACCTCCTGCACCACCGGACCCCATGCCATCAACTCCGGCATGTCCAAATTGGTCGTATCTGGATTTTTTTGTAGCATCGCTCAGCACATCGTACGCTTCTGCCGCTTCTTTAAATTTATCTTCTGCAGCCTTGTCTCCGGGGTTCTTGTCCGGATGGTATTGCAGTGCTTTTTTGCGGTATGCTTTTTTAATCTCGTCCGCAGATGCACTTTTATCTACGCCAAGTACCTCATAATAATCTCTTTTTGCCATGGTGTTCTTTATTCGCCCACTACTACGTTAGCAAACCTGATTACTTTTCCGTTCAATGTATATCCTTCCAGAACTACGTCAACAATTTTCCCTTTTTTCTTTTTTTCTCGAACCTCTGTTTTTGCTACGGCGCAATGAAAATCCGTATCCAACTCTTTTCCTTCTGCCTCAATGATTTTCAAACCTTTACTCTGCAAATACCCATACAGTTTGTTGTAAATAAGCTGAATCCCTTCTACGTAATTCGGGTCAGCATCTTCCAGTTGCTGCAGGGTTTTTAGGGCTCGCTGGCAATCATCCAGTACCGGTAAAATCCCGCTGATAACATCTTCAGATGCAGTAAGTACCAATTCCAGACGTTCCTTTGCCGTACGCTTTCTGTAATTGTCAAATTCTGCCTGGAGCCTCAGTAGCCTGTCCGCTTTCTGATCCAGTTGTTCCTGAAGGTCTTCTTCAGGCGTTTTGACAACATTTTCTATTCCTTCTTCACATACATCAGGCCCGTTTGGGGCCTGATGTGTTTTCTTGTCTGTTGCCTGCATATTATTTGATTTCTTCAAATTCAGCGTCTTTAATTTCTCCTTCATCGGAAGATGTATCCGGTCCGGGGCCTGCTGCACCCGGATCAAACCCGGACTGTTGTGCACCCTCGGCTCCCTGAGTAGCCTTGTACATTTCTTCCGAAGCGGCATGCCATGCCTTATTGAGGGCTTCCAGAGCGCTGTCAATAGCCGTTATATCTTGTGATTTGTGGGCATTTTTCAAATTTTCCAACGCTTCTTGTATAGGAGCTTTCTTATCTTCCGGCAGTTTATCTCCGTATTCTTTCAGCTGTTTTTCTGTCTGGAAAATCATGCCGTCGGCCTCGTTGATCTTATCAGCACGCTCTCTTTCTTTTTGGTCTGCTTCTTCGTTGGCTTTGGCTTCATCCCGCATCTTTTTAATCTCGGCTTCTGTAAGTCCGGAAGAAGCTTCAATACGGATGTTTTGCTCTTTGCCTGTTCCCTTGTCTTTTGCAGAAACGTTCAGGATACCGTTGGCGTCAATATCAAAAGAAACTTCAATCTGAGGAACACCACGGGGTGCCGGAGCAATACCGTCCAGATGGAAACGGCCAATAGTCTTGTTATCCCGGGCCATGGACCTTTCTCCCTGCAGCACGTGAATTTCCACAGACGGCTGGTTGTCGCTGGCCGTAGAGAACACCTGTGATTTCTTTGTAGGAATGGTTGTATTGGATTCAATAAGCTTTGTCATAACACCGCCAAGTGTTTCAATACCCAGGCTAAGCGGAGTGACATCCAGCAGCAACACGTCTTTAACATCTCCTGACAAAACACCGCCCTGAATAGCAGCTCCCGTAGCTACCACTTCGTCGGGGTTAACACTTCTGTTGGGAGTCTTTCCAAAGAACTGTTCTACCAATTGCTGGATAGCGGGAATACGTGTAGAACCGCCTACCAGAATCACGTCATCAATATCTGACGGTTTGAGCCCGGCATCTGACAACGCCTTTTTCAAAGGCTCTTTTGTGCGTTGTATAAGGCTGTCTATCAGGCTCTCGAATTTAGCCCTTGTAAGTGTCTTAACCAGGTGTTTGGGCATCCCGTCCACCGGCATGATGTAAGGCAGGTTGATTTCTGTTGCATTCTGGCTTGACAATTCTATTTTTGCCTTCTCGGCAGCCTCTTTCAGACGTTGCAGGGCCATGGGGTCCTTCCGCAGGTCCAGTCCGCTGTTTTCATCGGCAAATTCTTTAGCCAGCCAATCTATAATGGTCTGGTCAAAGTCGTCACCTCCCAGGTGGGTATCTCCGTTGGTTGCTTTAACTTCAAATACGCCATCGCCCAGTTCCAGAATGGAAATATCAAAGGTACCACCTCCCAGGTCAAACACAGCAATCTTCATGTCTTTGTGCATTTTATCTAAACCATATGCCAAGGATGCTGCAGTAGGTTCGTTGATGATACGACGTACCTTAAGTCCGGCAATTTCACCGGCTTCTTTGGTAGCCTGACGCTGTGAATCGCTGAAGTACGCAGGAACTGTAATAACAGCTTCTGTTACTTCCTGACCCAGAAAGTCTTCTGCTGTTTTCTTCATTTTCTGCAACACCATGGCAGAAAGTTCTTGCGGTGTATATAAGCGGTTGTCAATTTTTACACGTGGTGTATTGTTTTCTCCTTTTTCAACGGCATAGGAAACCCTGTCACGTTCCAGCGCCACTTTATCAAAGGTTTCTCCCATAAAGCGCTTGATGGAATAAATGGTTTTTTGCGGGTTTGTGATTGCCTGACGTTTTGCGGGATCTCCAATTTTTCGTTCTCCGTTATCTGAAAATGCAACAATCGAAGGTGTTGTACGTTTCCCTTCTGAATTGATAATTACAACGGGTTCGTTCCCTTCCATAACGGCAACACACGAATTGGTGGTTCCCAGGTCTATACCAATAATTTTTCCCATAATTGAATATTTATTTTTTTTATAATTACAGATTACTGACCTGTCTTACTCAATTGTTATGCCAAAAGGTATTTACTGACAGGTTGGCAGTTTATAGGAATGTTTATCTTTGCCACCATGTCATATATACCTTCTTTTGACGACCTGCAACAGCGTATTTTATACGAAGACAACCACCTGATTGCCGTAAATAAACGGGCCGGAGAAATAGTCCAGGGGGATAAAACAGGAGACCGGCCGCTCAGTGAAACCATCAAACTTTATTTGAAAGCCCGAGACAACAAACCCGGAAACGTATTTCTGGGCGTTACCCACCGCCTGGACCGTCCGGTCAGCGGCATCTGCCTTTTTGCCAAAACCTCAAAAGCCCTTACCCGGCTTAACCGGATGTTCAGTGAAGGAGATATAGAAAAAGATTACCTGGCCCTGGTAGAAACACGTCCGGCCATCCCCTCGGCCGAACTCGTCCATTATTTGACAAAAAACGAGAAACAAAACAAATCGTATGCAGGAACAATTCCGGGAAAGGGAGCAAAAAAAGCTGTTCTGCACTATACCTTTATAAAAGACACAGATAAATACTACTTGCTTGAAATAAAGCTAATTACAGGACGACACCACCAAATTCGCTGCCAGCTTGCCGCCAGCGGAATGCCCGTTAAGGGTGATCTGAAATACGGGGCACGGCGTTCCAATCCCGACGGAAGCATTTCTTTGCACGCCCACCGCCTGGAGTTTATCCATCCCATACGAAACGTCCCTGTAGTTATTGAAGTTCCTCCCGTTTTTTTTAAAGGCACCTTATGATATCTGTTGCCGTTATATGTGCAGACATACCGGCTGCACGATCGCCTGCCTGCCCGTGAAGGAAAACGCCGGCTGCTGCAGCATGGTATGCAGGAATTCCCTGTGCCAGCAAACCTAAAATAATCCCTGTAAGTACATCACCGCTGCCCGCTGTTGCCATTCCCGGGTTTCCGGTTGTATTCAACAGATGCGGCTCGTCCCCGTTGGTTATAAGCGTATACCTGCCTTTAAGCACCACCACTACATTCCATTTTTTTGCAAGGGCAATGGCCTGAAAAATTCTGTCGTGGGAACACGGGGCTTTCTCCCACCCCAAAGCAGAAACCAGGCGGTCAAACTCACCTGCATGCGGTGTAAGAACGGTACCTTTCGGCAACACCTCCGGCAGGTACGAAAACTCCGACAACATATTGATGGCATCGGCATCCAAAACCAAAGGCATACGGGGTGATTTTTCTTTCAAAAAAGTAAGCAAACGTTCGAACAAGCGTGATGTTACCGGATCTTTTCCCCATCCCGGCCCGGCACCTATGGCTGCATAGGTTACGGGGGTTTTTTCCAGTCCCCCTGGCAAATCCCCGGCTGCATGAGCACGGCTGTCCACAGAGAGCATGGCCTCCGGCAGGGCTGTGTAAAAGGGAACCTCGCCACATGCCGGCACATGGGCGGTGAGCATACCTGCCCCGGTTCGCATACAGGCACGGGCTGCCATCAGGGCTGCTCCCATTTTGCCTCGGCTCCCTGCCAGCAATAAGGCGTGTCCGTGGTTGTATTTATGCGAAAAAGGATGCCGTTTTGGCGGAAGTCCCGACTGTACCCGGGCTGCATCTGTAGTTACAAAAGGAACACTGATTCCCGGATAATCCATACACCCCATCCCGATATCCAGCACCTCCCAGTCTCCAACATACGGGTAATTTTCCGGCAGAAAGAATGCCAGTTTAGGGAATTGAAAGGCAAGCGTTACATCTGCCCGTACCACAGGTGGGCAAACAGCCTTGCTTTCCGTGAACTGCCCGTCACCGGGCAATCCGGAAGGTATATCCACTGCATATACCTTGAACTTGAGCGCATTAACAGACTCGACAACAAACGTGTAAAGGCCTTCCAAAGGCCTTGAAAGACCGGAGCCGAACAATCCGTCCACCACAATACTTCCGGCCGGTAAGTCCGACAGGCAACGCGTCCAATCTTCTTGCCACTGTGTAGGAGCAAATGCTCCGGGAAATTCCCAAAGAACTACCTCGTACCCGTTTCCCTGCAACAATCCGGCAATGGAACGGGCATCTGATCCGTTGTTTCCGGGGCCGGCAAGAACAAGTATCTTGCCCTTTTCAGGCTCTTTGGCAAGAAAAGACTTTACAAAAGCAGCGGCAGCCCGTTCTATCAGTTCCTGTTCTGTAACCCCGCAGGCCTGCATATACAGGCTGTCTATGGTTTTGATATCTTGTGTACCGTATATTTTCACACTAAACTATAAATCCGTTCATGTTTTTCCCTGCTGCCAACCCTTCTCTTATAAACGTGGAGGAAACCGTGACCAACGGAGCCTGCAATAATACAATTTCTCTGGCCAAAGGAGCATACCTTACCTGCAGTGCTTTACTGTCCACACCGTGACGAGGATACACATAGAAGGGAAATTCTTTCAGCAAATTTTTCCATTCATGCCATTGTTCAATATCCCGCAACTGGTCTGCACCCACAACAAGTACAAATTGTGTATGGGGCTCGTTTTTACAAAAATGGTGCAATGTGTTGATGGTGTAATGCGGTTGGGGCAGGGAGAACTCTATGTCTGAAACCTGAACCTGGAATTTTTTGGCTTCCAGCACACTGCGTATGTGCTGCAAACGTCCGGCAGGGTGGTCATCTGCAGGTACCTTGCCTTTCTTCAGGGGGTTCAAAGGCGAAAGTACAACCCGTACAGTATCCAGGTTTGTATAAGAAACCAGGTAATTTACAATGGCCAGATGACCAATGTGAAACGGGTTGAAAGATCCAAAATACAGACCGCACGTTTTCATATAGGTATGCACGTTATTGCTACTGTATAAAAGCAGCCACTATTTCAGTCGCCTTTGCCAGCGTATCTCCCAGACGGTCGTTTACCAGCAATACATCAAAAGCCGGTGCATCTTGCATTTCCAAAGAGGCTTTGGCCAGACGTTCTTCAACCGCCTGAGGAGCTTCGGTACCCCGGCTTGTCAGACGTTCTCTTAATACTTCCAGAGAAGGTGGCGCAATAAATACAGAAAGAGCGTTCTTTCCAAAGAACTTTTTCAGGTTTATTCCTCCTTTTACATCTACGTCAAAAACAGCTACTTTGTTTCCGTTCCATATCCGTTCCAGTTCCAGTTTGAGCGTACCGTAAAAAACGTCTTTATAGACTTCTTCCCATTCTACAAATGCATCTTCTTTGATCAGTTTCTGAAACTCGTCCTTACTGATGAAGTAATACTCCCGTCCGTTTTTTTCAACTCCCCTGGAAGGCCGGGTTGTTGCCGTAATAGAAAAATCAAGCCTGGGAAAAGTTTCCATCAAATGGTTCACAACCGTAGTTTTTCCTGCTCCAGAAGGTGCGGAAAAAATCAAGGCTTTCTTACTTTTCATACAAATCCTCCACGTTTTTAATTGCGGCCAATTCTACAAGAAAAGAGGCAATTTCTGCTATGCTGTCTTCCACAAAACGCTTCCCTTTGGCAGGAGTTGCCAGTTTCGGATTACCAACTCCCGTATCTTCCGATGTATAAATCCATCTCCTGGGTATCCAGGCCCAACGTTCCCGCAACCCTTTTATCACAAAGCGGTTTTCCTTACCGTCACCTGCCTTATCCAATGGCAACACCAGCTGGGGGTACAGGTGCATCATGGAGGACGTTTCCATTTCGTCTGCATGATCGCCCGGATCATCAAAATAGTCCCGGACCGGCCGTACACGCCACCAGTTTACGATACACAAGATCATTTCCGGGTAGCGAACCTCTAATTCCCGGATGGCATTCTGAAATGCATTGCCTCCGTGCCCGTTCAATATGACCAGTTTGAATACCCCGTGACGCATGAGTACGGCAACTATATCTTCTAAAATCCGTTGTTGCGTAGAGGGATTCATATGCATACAAAAAGGAATGTCCATTTGTCCGGAATTAACGCCATAAGCAATTTCCGGCAACACCAGCACTTTCACTTCCCGCTCCCAGGCCAGTGCAGCACTTTGCCGGGCTACCTCAGTTGCCATGTACGTATCTGAACCATAAGGTAAATGGTAATTATGGGCCTCCGTGGCACCCCATGGCAAGACAGCTACCTGGTATTTTGTATCTTTTACCGTATGCCAGTTAGTCTCCTGAAGGATGTAAGATTTCATTATCAATTAAGGTTTAATCTGCCCCAAATATACATCAAAAGTCTTATCTTTGTTAATAAATTATTATGATGATATCCTATAAAGATCTGGGCCTGGTTAATTCAAGGGAGTTGTTTGCCAAGGCCATAAAAGGAGGGTATGCCATACCCGCATACAATTTTAACAACATGGAGCAAATGCAGGCCATCATTGGTGCCTGTGTAGAAACAAAATCGCCGGTAATCCTGCAAGTATCCAGTGGTGCCCGCAAATATGCCAATCAGACACTTTTGCGTTACATGGCACAGGGAGCCGTTGCCTACGCAAAGGAGCTGGGATGTGCCATTCCCATTGTTCTTCACCTGGACCACGGAGATTCCTTTGAACTGTGCAAAAATTGCATAGAATATGGATTTTCTTCTGTCATGATTGATGGCTCTCACCTGCCGTACGAAGAGAATATTGCCCTCACACGCCGTGTTGTGGAATACGCTCATAAGCATGACGTTACTGTTGAAGGAGAGCTGGGTGTGCTGGCAGGAATTGAAGACGACGTAAAGGCAGAGGCGCATATTTATACCCAACCGGACCAGGTAGAAGACTTTGTTAAGCGTACAGGTGTAGATTCCCTGGCCATTTCCATTGGGACCTCACACGGAGCTTATAAATTCAAACCGGGACAAAAACCGCAAATCCGTCTGGACATTCTGACTGAAATTGAAAAGCGTATCCCCGGATTCCCCATTGTGCTGCACGGTTCTTCAAGCGTTCCACAAGACATTGTGGCACAAATCAACAAATACGGAGGTAAATTAAAAGATTCCATAGGGATTCCGGAAGAACAGCTGCGGCAGGCAGCCCGCTCGGCCGTTTGCAAAATCAACATTGACTCCGATGGAAGGCTGGCCATGACGGCGGCGGTACGGAAAGTGTTTGTCGAACATCCGGAAGAGTTTGACCCGCGCAAATACCTGGGCCCGGCACGAGACATGCTCAAAGAACTGTATAAGCACAAGATTGTACACGTACTGGGATCGGATAACAAAGCATCCTGCTAAGCGTCCCCGATTGTTACAGATTGAATACATCGGTTACCGGTAATGCCTTACCTGTATTGATATCAAAGACCCCTCTGTGCAAGGTCAGGACCGGTCCCTGCGGAACGTACGTCTCTTCCGGATACCAGTACATATAACCGTTCACATGGGAAAAACCCCTGAGCAACTGTAAGAAATCTTCAAAAAACGCTTGCTGACCTTCCGGAGTAGCCGGGTATTCTAAAGGATAGCCCGCATTGTCGGGAACACCCCATGGATGGTTAGCGTAAGCTACCTCAACCACGTTCACCGGTTTGTCGGGAAAAGCCGTCTGCAAAGCAGCCAGACAGGACTCCAATTGTGTCAATGGGCCATGCCAGAAAGGATAATAACTGAGTCCGATAATATCGTAATCCACCTTGCCTTGTTCCACCCGGTTGAAAAACCGCACAGCCGCCTCCCTGTCGCCTCCCCTGTCCGAATGCACCATAATCCAGGCTTCCGGGCAAATTTCCCGGCATGCCTTGGAGGCCATGGAAAGCACCTTGCAAAAATACAGCCACCGCCCCTGCGTGTTCCACTCGCCTTCCCAAACACTTACCCTTGCCGAGTCCCACAACATGCCGTTTGTCACTTCGTTCCCTATCTGAATCATATCCGGAGCGGCCTTGTTCTTCACAAGGGTTATCAGCACCTGGCGTGTGTATGTATAGACTTTGTCTGCCAATGCGTCGGAAGAGAGGCTTTCCCAAAGCGCCGGTTTGAATTGTTTCTCCGGATCTGCCCACGTATCTGAATAATGAAAATCCAGCAACACGTTGTACCCCTTGGCCTTGGCCTTCAGAATCATTTCCTGAACATAGGATAAATTCTGGCAGGCGGTCGATTGCATGTCGGGATCAACAAACAGGCGTAACCTGATATAGTTCATGCCTCTTTCTTTAAAAAAAGAAAGTGCCTCCACGTCTTTTCCGTTGCTCTCTTTATATACAGCTCCGGCTGCCACATTCCTGTCCAGCAGGGAAAGATCTGCCCCAACAATCCAGTCCGGCTGGGTTACGGGCGGCGGCGTAGGAAGAACGTTTCTGCAGGAGAACAACAGCAAAAACATACCTGTCAGACAAAGTACTTTTAAAAAAGTTGTTTTCATACTATTCATTGAATCAATCCGGAAAGGTTGGAAGCAAACAGCTTTACAGCCATAGCCAATAAAATAATCCCGAAGAATTTTCTTAAAATATAAATACCTGCTTTCCCCAACACCTTTTCTACCCAGGGCAAATACCTGAGAACCGCATAAACAACACCCATATTAAGCAGAATAGCAATAGACACACTCAACAGGCTGTACTCAGCCCTGAGCGAAAGTACGGTAGTAAGGGTCCCTGCCCCTGCAATGAGGGGAAAGACCAGCGGAACTATGGTAGCAAGATCCGGTGGTCCGTCATTTTTAAAAATTTCCACACCAAAGATCATTTCTACAGCAATTACAAAAATGACCAGAGCCCCGGCTACAGCAAAAGAGGAAATGTCAACATTGAACAATCCAAGGACGGCTTCTCCCAGAAATAAAAAAACGAAAATAAGCACAGTAGAGATGATGGTTGCCAGAGCAGGTTTAAAAACCCGGCCTTTTGCCTTCAAATCAAGAATGATGGGAATGGAACCCGTAATATCAATAATGGCAAACAAAACAACAAATGCGCTGGCTATCTCTCGTAACATATTCATACTACAAAGATATAAAACACTATATTTGTACCAGTTGTTTTCAAAAATAAATCTCACATGAACTACAGAACCCTATTTACAGGCTTTCTTTTATCGATAGGCCTGGTTGCATTTTCTATTCCGGTACAGGCACAGGATGCCGTTACCAAAAAAATCATTCAGGAAGGTACCACCAACAACCTGACTCAACACCATCTGGATGTATTGTCCAACCGCATTGGAGGGCGACCTGTCGGCTCTGATGCCTACAATGCAGCGGTAACGTGGGCTGCCGCACAATTTGAATCGTGGGGTCTGGAGGTTTCCGTTGAAAAAGCAGGAGAAACAAAAGTGGGTTTCAGCCGTGGCCCGTGGTCCGGAAAGATTTACGGTGCGGTATTGCCCGGCGGGGACGGCATACACCTGCATTTTGCTACCCCTTCCTATACGGCAGGTACTAAAGGGCTGCAACGTGGACATGTGGTTATTGAACCTAAAACACAAGCAGATTTTGACCGTATAAAAGGCAAACTCAAAGGAGCCTGGGTGCTTATTTCAGGAACAAGCAACGGTTGGCCCGTTGAACGTACAGAACAGGCAGACAAGCGCAGGGATTCTGTCCGTATTTTAAACGAAGAAATTGCACGCCACAACAGCGGCGTTATGTACCGCTACAGGGCACGTACCGGCGCACGGATGATGAACCTGTCCGGAATGGAAGAAGAGCTGAAAGACAGCCTGCGCAAACCGGTAGAAGAACCGGCCTTGTTGTACAAACAAATGGTAGAAGCCGGCATTCTGGGCGTCATCCAATCTTCTCCTGTTCCCATTACAGCCCTATGGGATAAAGAAACGGTCTTTGGCGAAAATTCTTCTTTTGACAACCTGCCAACTGTAGCAGATATCAAAATGGACGAGCACCAGTACAAGTACATTTACCAATTGGTAAACGAAAGGCATCCCATTGAACTGGAATTTGGCATAAGAAATCATTTCAGGCCGGGTCCTGTTCCGTTTCACAACGTGGTAGCCACCTTGCGTGGTACGAAGTACCCCAACGAATACGTTATGGTAAGCGGCCATTTGGACTCCTATGATGTGGCTACGGGAGGTATAGATTGCGGTGTAGGAGTGACGCCGGCCATGGAAACAGCCCGGTTGCTTTCGGTAGCCGGAGCCAAACCCAAGCGCTCCATTGTGTTTGTCCTTTTTGCCGGTGAAGAATTTGGATTATTGGGTGCTAAAGCCTGGGTAGAACAGCACAAAGACAAACTGGAGCGCATTTCAAATCTTTTCAACAGGGACGGAGCCCCACTGGCCGCCAGCGGAGTATCTGTTCCCAAGGCCATGTACGACGATTTTGTAAAAGCATCTCAGCATATTTCCTCTATTAACCCAGATTTCCCGTTTACCGTAGATACCATACCGGCCAGACCCTGGCCAACCACTACCGGCAGTACAGACGCCTCGGTTTTTGCCATCCAAGGCGTTCCCACCATTGTGCTGCGCGACAGGGATGTAAAGGGATACGATTTCAATTACAGAGAAATCTGGCATACGGAACGCGACCTCTACACCAAAAGTATTGCGGAATACCAGGAACATACATCGGTAGTACAAGCGGTACTCGTGTACAACCTGGCTAACCTGGACCACTTGCTCTCCCGCGAAGGCATGTACTTTAAACGCTAACAAATCTTCTTCCTATGAAAAATAGATTATATACACTTATAACGTTGCTTGTATGCACAGTTTGTTTTTCAGGTTGTGAAAAAATACAACAGCAACTTAACCGGCGCCCAACTATTGTACTGACAAAAACAGAGCAGGCAATAAGTGCGGATGCCGGCACTTTTGCTTTCAAACTGTTCCAACAAGTAGCTTTGGAAGAAAACGGCAGTTTTTTTATTTCTCCGCTAAGTGCCTCGCTGGCACTTTCCATGACAGCCAACGGAACAGCAGGAAGCACAGCGACCCAGATGAAGGAAGTTCTTGGTTTTGAAGGTTATACCTATGAAGAAATGAATGGGTTCTTTGAAAAAATGTCCCGGGAACTTCCCAATGCAGATAAAAAAACAAAGCTTGCCATAGCCAATTCCCTTTGGGTGCGGGAAGGATTCCCCGTTCATGATTCCTATAAAAATCTGCTCAGCACCTATTATAATGCGCAGGCAAAAGAGCTTGACTTTGACAGCAACCAGGCAGTTAAGACCATCAACAACTGGTGTTCAAGCAAAACAAACGGTTTGATTAAAGAGATCATTGATGAAATAGAAGCATCCATGCTGGCATACCTGATCAATGCGCTCTACTTCAAAGGTACCTGGACTTATGCTTTTGATGCAGCCCATTCATACGATGACACCTTCTATCCGGATTTTGAACAAGAGAGGACCGTCAATTACATGACTCAGACAGAAACTTTCCCTTATACAGAAACAGAGTTTTCCAGAATTGCCTCATTCCCGTATGGGAACCAGGCTTATTCCATGGTTATCATCCTGCCAAAAGAAGGAGTTACTGCAAAACAGGTTATGTACCAGGAGATGACACCGGCAATCTGGCAGGCCGTTATCAAAGATTTGGAGAGTAACAACCGGGAGCTAGAAGTTTCTATGCCAAAATTTAAAACTGAATTTGAAAAAGACCTTATACCCACACTCCGGGCTATGGGTATGACACTGCCTTTTATAGAAGGAGCAGCAGATTTCAGCAACTTATCACCGGTAACGGGACTGTTTATTGGATTAGTAAAACAAAAAACATACATAGAGGTTAACGAAAAGGGAACCCAGGCGGCAGCCGTAACAGCAGTTGGTATTAGAAAAACCTCCCTTGATCCAGACGCACCTATACCCTTTACTATAAATAAATCTTTCGTATACCTTATTGTAGAAAAAAGTACGGGTGCCATTCTCTTTATGGGCAGGCAGTAAATTTTAGCCTAAAAATCCGTTTTTTATTTTTTTTTTATATTTGTCTGTTACTTGTCAGGTGAATTGATGTTTTCTTGATCATTATTATTCACCCATCAGTTGTACTTTACTTCTTAAATTATCTGATTATGATGAAACAGACAGATATACTATTCTTAAATCCAAAACAACTGTTGTCTTTGTTTATCAGGCAGTTACCTTTGGTTGTTGCTCTTGCCAAAGAAAGCAGCCATGCAGAAATGTTTTGTATACGATTGAAAGAGTACATACAAAAACATCCGAACCACAACAGCAAACCTGCCGAAAGTATTCTGACACTCATTCGGCATAACAATACCACCATACATGAATTATCAACCGAGAAAGATGTGGAAATCAACACCATTACTTTATTGTGGGAGTGGTTGCGCGGTGGCATTGACAATACCATAACCAGTGATTTTATCCTTGAATTGTACCAGCAATTTGTGTTATTAGATACTCCTGATATCCAAAAGCCTACTGCCAATAAAGTAGCAACATGGATGAAAAGATGGCATTCCGGCTTAAGTCCCCGTATTGTACAGGCAAGAGAAGAAAACAAAGAACGTATCATTCGCCTGCTCATGGCCAAAATCGAAAACCGTCAGGCAGGAAAATACACCTTCCCGGAAGGAATCAGTTACCTGTCAAAATTCAACAGGGTTGAAAAATGGTGGGATGATTACCAATTCCAGCTGGCCCTGGCTGTTCGCAAACCTTCAGATCTGAATATGATGCTGAACAACACCTTGTCCGCAGAAACCATGGACTTATTAAAAGAGGCTCGCAAAAAAGGAATACCCACTTTTGCGACTCCCTATTATTTGTCGTTGCTCAACACTTCTAAAAAGGGATTCAACGATCTGGCCATCCGCAATTACGTAATCTATTCCGAAGAACTGGTTGAAACTTTTGGAGACATTGTGGCCTGGGAGCGTGAAGATCAGGTAAAACCCGGAAAACCCAATGTAGCCGGCTGGCTGCTTCCCAATGCTACAAACATCCACCGCCGGTATCCCGATGTAGCTATTCTCATCCCCGATTCCGTAGGCCGTGCCTGTGGAGGTTTATGTGCTTCCTGCCAAAGGATGTACGATTTCCAACGGCAGCATCTGAATTTTGATTTGGAAAAACTGAAACCAAAAGTAACCTGGAATCAGAAGCTGCATTCCCTTATGAAGTATTATGAAGAAGACTCCCAATTGCGGGATATCCTCATAACGGGCGGAGACGCTCTCATGAGCCAGAATAAGACCTTAAAGCACCTGCTCGATGCCATTTACAAAATGGCCATCAGAAAACAAAAAGCCAACCTGAAACGCCCCGACGGGAAAAAATATGCAGAAATGCAGCGGATCAGGCTGGGAACCAGGCTCCTGGCCTATCTTCCCATGCGTATTGATGACGAATTACTGTACATCCTCAAAGACTTTAAAGAAAAAGCATCGGCCATTGGGTTTAAACAATTTATTATCCAGACTCACTTCCAGAGTCCTTTGGAAATCACGCTGGAATCCAAACGTGCCATCAAAAAGATCCTTTCCACCGGGTGGACTATTACCAACCAACTGGTATTTACGGTATCGGCTTCAAGAAGAGGCCATACTGCCCAGTTGCGCAGGAAACTGAACAAACTGGGTGTAATCTGTTACTATACATTTTCCGTGAAAGGATTCCAGGAAAATTATGCCGTTTTTGCTCCCAATTGCAGGGCTATCCAAAAACGGGAGGAAGAAAAAATCCTGGGTGCTTTAACATTAGAACAGGAAGATGCCCTTTGTGACATGTTTGAACAGGGAGAGAATGTGTATAAGAACGTGCGTGCGTTTATGAAAGAACACAAGTTGCCGTTTCTGGCTACTGACCGGGATGTGCTTAACTTACCGGGTATTGGGAAAAGCATGACGTACCGGACCATTGGGATAACGGCCGATGGAAAAAGGGTCCTTTGTTTTGAACACGATCAAAACCGCCAGCACAGCCCTGTCATTGAAAACATGGAAAACGTATTCATTGTAGAAAACAAATCGGTAGCGGCGTACCTGCGGCAATTGAAAGAATACGGAGAAAATCCCAACAACTACGAAAGCATCTGGTATTACACTACCGGGGAGACAGAGCGCCGGTTCAAAATGTACGAATATCCGGAATACGATTTCAAGACAACGGATAAGCTTACGCATTTCAAAGCCCAATAGTACCGTATTTAACATTTTATCTTCCAAAATCAGACAAGTGGTTCTTTGGTTTGGCAGATTCTAAACTTCCCAAATAGCAAATAGCAAGTAGTTGTATTTAATTTCAGAGCCTTTGTTTCCCTTAACCGGGTAGAGTCCCGGTTGTTTCCGTGTCTTCAATAGTTAATTAACTCTCTTTTATTTTTGGGATTGCTGATTTCCTGTAAACCACAGGAAAAACCTAAGACAATACAACCTACGGCGTGCTCTACAACTGGCCGGCAGCTATGGCAGGAGCAGGAACAAGCGATTTAAATCCCAGTGGTGATGAGTGGCCGCAAGCAAGAGGGGTACTCTGTTCGTTGTGTAAAGAATTAAGTATGCTTCGTCCTTCCCGGAATTACCTTCGCGCCGTTGGCGCTCGGTGTTCTGCTACTAGTGAATCCCCGAATTCAAAACCAATCCGACCGAATACAAAGTCATACCTACCAAACTCAAAATCAAGACAATAGTTGTCAAGAATATTTTATAATTTTATAAAGGAGCGAGTTAGATTTATCGTGTAATGAAAAAACACTTAAAATTATAAGTTATGAGAAAAACAAAAGTAAAAATCAAAGAACTGCAGAAAGCAGTGTATGCACCTCCTGCCATAAAAATAACCGACATCACCTTGGAGCAGAACGTGTTGGGTAGCGGTAGTATGTATGAATCGGAAGAATTAGAAGATTTAGAAGGTGAGATTTGGTAATCCGGATAAATAATCAGCATTATGAAAATTAAACATTTGCATAGCATACCAAAACAGGCTCTAAGTAGTATTGCCTTTTTTGCAGGTTTTCTGTTGTTTACAGGCTGTGTTTTTGACGGCTTAGAGACTCCCAACGGCGAAGGTACTGCCTCGGGACAAACTATACAGGTCACCATAGATATGCCCGATAGTACCCCACAAACCCGTATTTCATTTGAAGAAAAAGGCGAGTCTGTGGTCCTTGAATGGCAAGAAGACGATAGTATAGACTTACTTGTTGTTACAGAAAAAGGAACACAAATCCAACAAACGGTGATAGTATCTCCCGATCCGAAAAATCCCAAGAAAGCTACTTTTGAACTGAAGCTTCCTCATGAAAGTGAGGGTGAGGTATTTGACTTGTACGGAGTGTACGGTGGTAACGGATTTGTCTTTCTGGATAACGAGTGTTTTGCTAGTCTTCCTAGTCTCTCCCAATCGTCAGGTAGCCTTCTGGGTATACAGAATAGGAAGAGTATAGTGCTCACTTTTGCTTGTGAAAAAATCCCGAGGGATAATCCTTCTATTTCTGTTAAATTTAAACATCTGGGTTCCTTGTTTAAGATTTCTCTTAAAAATAAATCCCATGATGTATGGGATGTCTTGGTCGACTTTACGTATGTTGCGCTTTATTCTCGGGAGCATAAGATAAATATTTTTGCACATCAGCAGGATGGCGTGGAGAATATGCTATATAATGTTAGGACAGGAGGTATAAAAAATTCAACGTTTAATCCTGTTTTGCCTTTTAATATTGGAGACGATTTCAAAGAATCCAAAATCAACCCTGACGAAGATCTTGATCTATGGGCTTGGTATATACCCGGTAGCGAAGACTCGCATTTGTGGCCCGGACTCTCGTTAGAACTAGAATTCCAAAAGAAGGGCATCAGACAAAACATTTTTAAACCGAAACGTGAAAAACCTACTGACCCCGGGAAGGTCTTTTATTTCCGTGCTATATTTGACGTTGGGAAGCCAGAAATAGTCTGGGAAATATAAGAAACATGACTTCCTTACCCTCCCGGGATTACCTTCGCGCCGTTGGCGCTCGGTGTTCCCTGGGGGGCTTTGCCCCTCACTCCCTCACGGGATTACCTTCGCGCCATAGGCGCTCGGTGTTCCCGGGAGGGGCTTTGCCCCTCACTCCCTCACGGGATTACCTTCGCGCCATAGGCGCTCGGTGTTCCCCGGTGGGGGCTTTGCCCTTCACTCCCTCACGGGATTACCTTCGCGCCGTTGGCGCTCGGTGTTCCCGGGAGGGGCTTTGCCCCTCACTCCCTCACGGGATTACCTTCGCGCCATAGGCGCTCGGTGTTCCCTTTTGGGAGTGGCTTCACAAAAAACCAAAAGCGGCATGTTATGCCGTAAAAGTCAGTACCCCGAAAAAACAAATAAACTTGTTTTCCCGGGGTACTTCCTTTTATACGCCGGTTACCCGGCTCTTTTGGTTTTTTGTGGCGGAGAGAGAGGGATTCGAACCCCCGGGCCCTCGCAGGCCAACGGTTTTCAAGACCGCCGCATTCGACCACTCTGCCATCTCTCCTCAAGTGAAACGGATGCAAAAATACGTAAAAATTTAGTTTAAAACGCCCTAAGTAATGCTTTTTTGATTTTTAAGCCAGGTAACCGTATCGGACATGGTATCCTGGAAAGGCCTGGTAGCGTAACCCAGTTCAAGACGGGCTTTGTCTGTAGAAAACAACGCATTGGAGCGAAGCGTATACAATGAATAGGACGAAAACAACGGAAGTTGTTTTTTAATCTTGTAGTACAGCGAACAGAATGGCAGTGCAGCCTTGGCTACCCACATGGGCGCCATAACATGGGGTTGCTTTTTCCCTGTAATATTCTGAAACGTGCGGAAAAATTCTTTGATGGAGATAAATCGGTTGGCCAGGATATAACATTGTCCTTTACCACCTTTCCGACAAGAGGCTATGATGCCTTGTGATACGTCCCTTACGTCCACAAAATCATACCCTCCTTCGACCCCCATAGGCAAAGAGCCTTGCCAACATTCAACCACCAGTTGTGTTGCGTAATTTAGGGTGTGTGAGTTGGGACCACAAATCCCGGATGGATGTACTACCGTAACGTCAAGGCCTGCTTGTGCGGCATCCAGGACATATTGGGTTGCCTCGGCTTTCGTTTGGCTGTATATTCCGTAAACCAGATTCTTGTCAAAACGATCCACTTCTTTAATAACTTGTCCCTTTGGCAATTCAGGGATGGCATGAACTGAGCTCACATAAACAAACTTGGTAACATGGTGCTTTAAAGCAGCGTCAACCATGTTCTGTGTTCCCTTTACATTTACCTTGTAAACCATGGGTTGGTATTTGAGCGAAGTAGTGACAATCCCGGCACAATGAATTACAAAAACAGCTGTATCCTTCTGAATGGAAAAGAAACGATCCAGAGAGTCGGGGTCCAATACATCACCGTAACATATTTCCACTTCTGCGGGCAGGCAAGCAGACAACTTGTCACCGGGCAACACCAGTGCCCTGACTTTTTTACCATCACTTACCAATTGCGATACTATCGTATAACCCAAATGACCCGCAGCTCCGGTCACTAAAAATATTTCTTCTTTTTTCATATTGTAAATATGAGCAATAATCAAGCCATTATAGGGGTATATTTTCACCCTTTTGTTGTATAAAAGACGGATTTTTAGTATTATTGTATATATTTACCATAACATGATACGAACATTTGAACATTTTACAGAAAAAGAGCTGGTTGAGTTAACAAAACAATTCAATGGCATCCTTATTGACAATCAGTTGTTTATTACAGAAGAACTGGAGCTTCAGGATAATTATTTCCAATATCCTTCGCGCCTGGACGTTTATTTTTTAATCGTTTGTTTACAAGGTTCTTTTGATGTTTCTTTAAATTTACGTGACTTTACTGTCAAAGAAGGGATGGCTATGTTGTATACGCCGGAGTGCATTGTACAACTTCACAAGACAGGTAAAGCAGTCCTGCAAACCGTAGCCATTAGCAAAAGTTTTTTACAAGGTATTCATATTGATCCTAACGAAATTTTTTCGCCATTGATAAGCTTTGACGAAACTCCGTGCTGGAAGCTTACAGAAAACGAACTGAAAATTATTGAAAATTACCTGCGACTGATCCGGTCAGTTTATATCTTGCCGGAAGAGTCGTATAAAAGAGAAATTATCCGCGGATTGATCTCCTCTGTTGTTTATTTATTTGTTCACGTTTGGAAACGTGAATCGGTTATGGCACGTAAAGACGCCATGCCAAAAGACAGAACTGCCCGTCATTTCGCACAATTTATGACCCTGTTGCATAAGCACCATTGCCAACAGCATTACGTGAGCTTTTATGCCAATGAAATGAATATGACCCCTAAATACCTTTCATCCATCATTAAAAAACACAGCGACAAATCGGCTGCTCAATGGATTGACGAATATCTGATACTGGAAGCCAAAAGTTTTCTAAAATACTCCGACAAAAGCATGAAAGAAATTGTAAACGATCTGAATTTTTCCGACTCTTCTTTCTTTAGTAAGTATTTTAAGAAACATACGGGAATGACTCCTACAGAATACAAAAGACAGTAATAACCGGTGAGATAATTTTAATCCAGCACCCAGTTTTCAATAGCCAAAGGCTTTTTATTGCCTAAAAATAATGATGACATGCTGCCAATGATATCATGTCCTGCCCGGCTGTTCGTGAAATACACAAGAATACGCTCCTTATGCACCTTGCTTTCGGGCACCATTAAAAACAAGGCTTTGAAATTCCCGTTGTCTCCCCAATGAAAAGATACTTCTCCCAGTTCCGGATGTTTTTCCATGCCCATGCCCAGTCCCCAAAAAATAGTACTGTCGCACTCCCGGGGCCTGTCATGGTATCTGACCGCCTGTACTACAGGGAGGTACATGCCACTCAGCCATTCCCTTTCCGGAAGATTTTCCCGGCTTATATACCTCAGGAATTTCATATAATCGGCTGCCGTGGTTCTCAGCGTATAGGCAGCATTGGCTCGGGGAAAGTTCCCCTTGCCTCCGCTTTCGCCCTCGCGGTTAAATCCATCAGTTGCCAGGCTGTCGTATGCCGGTATCCAAACATACGAAGTACGGTCCATCCCAAGCGGTTCAAATATCCGGGAACGGGCAATATCTTCCAACCCTGCTCCGCATACCGCTTCCACAGCTCTTTGTAAAAAGGCATAACCTTCTCCTGAGTAACTAAAAGCACTGTCAGGAGTAAATTTGAAAGAAATGGGCGCAGTTGGCCACTCCTCTGAACCAGGTCCCGTAGACCAATTGGGCAAACCTGTTACATGGCTGAGCACCGTACGGGCAGTAAGAGTACAGGCAAGCTCTTTGTCTTCAAAGCGTTCAATATCGGTATAATGTACCAGGGGGGTATCCAGATGTATCAGTTCCTCATGAGCCATTTGCAAAACAATACTGGCAAATACGGGCTTACTGAGCGATGCGGCCTGAAAAACCGTTCCGGCATCCATCCTTGCCGGAGTTTCCTGAAAGGCCGAGGCCTCAAAGACAGTGCAGCTATCGCCTTCTGCATAAGCAACCTGGATAAGTGGTATCCCTGCCTCACAAGCCATCCTGTGAACTTTCTCTTGTTTTGTACTTACACCGGAACAAGAAACCAGAACTGTGGAAATCAAAACACAGATAAAGTAATTTGGTTTTGCAAAGCCTTTCATAGTATGCAGTTTTTATATTATGGGGACTAACACCCTGTTGAACAATTAGCTTCTAAAGATTTGCTCTCCATTTGAATTGTTGTATGTCCAATCCCAAAACGGGACCGCAATTCTTTTTGCAGGTTTATCACAAACGTACTGTCAAAGCCGTCCTGAACGACCAGATGAACAGTGAGAGCAGCCTGGGTAGTACTTATAGCCCAAACATGCAAATCATGAAAACCTGTAACGCCTTTTTGTTCCATCAGAAACGCTTTTACTTGTTCCAGATCAATATGGGAAGGTACTGCATCCAGCGCAAGATTAAGCGATTCTTTAAACAGCCGCCAGGTTCCCCATAATATGACAAGAATAATAACAAAGCTGACCACGGGGTCAATCCACAACTTTCCGGTCAGGTGGATCAGAATCCCTGCCACAACTACACCCAGAGAAACTCCTGCGTCTGCCGCCATATGCAAAAAAGCACCTTTTATATTCAAATCTGTTTTTTGTCCTTTGTAAAATAACAAGGCCGTCAGCCCATTGATAATTATTCCTACCCCGGCCACAATTACCACCTGAGTTCCTGCAACAGGTTGCGGATTCTGTAACTTCTCTATGGCATCCCAGGCAATAATCGCCACGGCACCAAACAATAACAACGCATTGAGTATGGAAACCAAAATGGTAGTTTTTCTAAGTCCGTAGGTGTACCGGCCACGTGGACGTAACGTAGCCATCCAGGCCGCTGACCAGGCAAATACCAACCCCAGCACGTCACTGGCGTTGTGGCCGGCGTCAGCCAGCAATGCAGATGAATTGGCAATGAGTCCGTACGCTACTTCCACAACTACAAATACAATGTTCAAACCAATAGCCAAAGCAAAATGTTTGGCATAAGCCACAGACGTATTGTGCTCGTGCAAATGCCCGTGGCTGTGGCTGTGATTCTTATCAGGACTCTTTTTCATGTTTGTATTGATCAAGGGCATCTTGCAACTGCATTCTAATCTCCTCAACAAGCCAATCGGGCTTAAGAACTTTAACAGACATACCGTGTTTTAGAATTTCCTGAGTCAGCTCCAGGTTGGGAATAACTTGTAATGAAATTCGGCATTCCCTGTCGTTATCAACCAGTATTTTTTGTGATTTATGCCAAGGAAGTGTTTTTACATATTTTCCCTGGACAGGAGTAAACGAAAGTACGACTTCCTGCACTGTATTGCCGGAAAAAACCAAACCAATAGTTTGCTCAAACAAAGCAGCCGGATTTAGCAACGGATTGGGAACGAAAGTTTCAGTAACCACTTTAAGTTTGCTTATACGGTCAATTCCAAAAATACGAAGTTCCTTCAGGTTTTCTGCAATACCTACAACGTACCACCGGTTCTGGTATTCCCTGAGCAGGTAGGGTTTTACGGTATACTCTGTTGTCTTTTCCGTAGTAAAATTGTAATGGTTAAAACGGATTATTCTACATTCCCTGATGGCAAACAGAAGAGGTCTCAGATTTTCAATGCCTTTCAGGCCTCCTCCCGTTCCAAAGGAAATAGAACGTAATGTATCTTTACTCTCCAGCAAACTTTCTGTAAGCAATTGGGCTGTATTTACAATCTCCAGGAAATGGAAAAAGGATTCCAGATTAACACTTGCATCCGTGTCAATCCAATAACCTTTTTTGTAGTGATCGTAAACAACCTCAACACCAAAGTCATAACGAATTTGTTCTATATCACGCTGAATGGTTCTGTCTCCTACCTGAAAACCGCACCCGTAGAGATGTTCTTTAATTGTCTGAAAATTTGGATAATGGTTGTTCCTGATAATTTCAAGAATCAAGCTGTAACGTCTTATTTCGCCATGTTTTGACATGATGTAAAGATACGTAAAAAGGTCTGTTCGGCAAGGCTGTTAAACTTATCACAAAAATGGATTGTTTATTATTTGTCTTTTTTATGTAATATTAAAAACTTTATATAAGCTTGCAACATTCTTTTAATAAACGTTCTACATTTTAACAAAACTCAACAAGGCTGTTTTGCTTACAATTTGTTACTTTTTTCATTCGTATATTTTCTTATATTTGCTTAATCTGTTTTTAACCTAATTTACTAATTTTAAAAAAATCAGGATGAGAAAATTTCGGATTTTTGTTTTTTTTCTGATGGCTTGTTCAGTTACACTTACGGCACAAAATATTAATGTGACCGGAACGTTAACAGATGCGGCCACCGGAGATCCGCTCCCGTTTGCCACAGTGCAGATCAAGGGAACGACATTTGGAACATCAACCGACGCGGTGGGGAAGTATTCACTATCCGCACCTGCCAACGGTGTGTTAATCTTTAGTTTCATGGGGTACAAAAGTGTGGAGGTAGCCATTAATGGCAGAGCTACCGTCAATGCCCAACTTACCCCTGAAGTGACTTTTCTGGACGACATTATTGTGGTTGCCTATGGACAAGCAAAGAAAGAATCGGTGACGGGTTCTGTCTCTGCCTTCACCTCTGCCGATATTGAAAAACGATCCTTGCCCAGTGTTGCAGGTATCCTGGACGGTGCTGCAACGGGTGTTATGGTTGTTAACACGGGAGGTCCAAGCTCCACGCCTTCGGTCAGGATTCGGGGATTTACTTCCATTACAGGAAGCAACTCTCCATTATATGTAGTCGACGGTGTGCCATTTTCCGGAAATATTTCCGACATCAACCCCAACGACGTTGAGAACATCTCTGTTTTGAAAGACGCTGCCTCTGCCGCTCTTTACGGAAACCTGGCCGCTAACGGAGTAATACTTATTACGACAAAAAGAGGACGAAGCTCTAAAGTTGGTGTGAGAGCTACTGTGCGAGCAGGTGCCTACAGCTGGGCACAAACAGAATTTGAGAAATTGGGAGCTGACGAATGGATGGAAACCATGTGGCTGGGCTACAGAAACAACCTGATGTCTAACCCTGACCTCAATTATTCGCTGGAGGCAGCTAACAGTTATGCTACAAAACACCTGGTAGAAAATTACCTGGGTTACAACGTGTATGACAGACCCAAAGACCAGTTGTTTGATGCCAATGGTAAAATCGTTGCCGGTATGCGCCCGGGTTTTGCAGAAGATATGGACTGGTGGGATGCTGTTACAAGAGTTGGTTTGTACCAGGACTATACGGTTAGTGCAGACCATGCAACAGACAAAACAAACTTCTTTATATCTCTGGGACACCACAACAACGAAAGTAACGTAATTGGCAGTGGTTACATGCGTTTCACTTCCAACGTTAACGTTACTGTACGTCCTACCAAATGGTTCAGTGCCGGTGTTAAAATGAATGCTTCTTACCAGGAGACAGACAACATCAGCGACGGATCTTCTGCCTATGTGAACCCTATTTATTATGGTCGTTTCATGTCTCCTATTTATCCCATTCACTTACACGATATGAATACGGGTGAGTATATCCTGGATGAAAACGGAAATAAGATCTACGACCGCGGTAACAATTTCCCGGAGTTTACGCGTACTCAAAACCTGGACAGACACGTTATTTGGGAATTGGATTTAAACCAAGACAGAACGTATAGAACCACTACTACCGGTAACGTGTGGTTTAACATCAACTTCCTGAAAGATTTTGATTTCAAAGTATTGTTTGATTACAGTTTACGTAATACGGAAAACAGAACATACAACAACGCAATCATCGGTGACGGTGCCGGTAATAACGGAAGAGCCAGCCGGACTATCTACAGATACAATACGTTCACTGCCCAGCAGATCCTCTCCTGGAATAAAACGCTTGCAGATAAACACAATTTGTACGCTATGGCAGCACATGAAAACTATAGCTACAACTACGTATACACCTATCTGTACAAAACAAGCGAAGTATTTGCCAACAAATACGAACTCATCAACTTCACAGAACTTGTTAATATAAACGGATACGACAACAACTTGCGCAGAGAAAGTTACCTGGGTACGTTTAAGTACAACTTTGATAGCAAATACTACCTTGACTTGATGGTTCGTGGAGATGGTTCCTCCAAATTCCACCCGAACAACAAATGGGGTGTTTTCTGGTCGGTAGGAGCCTCCTGGTCCATTCACAGAGAACCGTTCATGGCCTCTGTAACTTTTGTAGATGCTCTTAAACTAAGGGCTTCTTACGGTCAGGTAGGTAATGACAACGGTGTAGGAACTTATGCCTGGTATGGATTGTACTCCAATGCCAAAAACGGTGGTTTGGGTGCTTCCTATAAATCACAGAACGAGGCTGCCGATATCAGATGGGAGTCTACCAACTCTGTTTCCGTAGGATTAGAAGGTAATTTGTTTAATAGACTGGGATTTGAACTGGACTATTACGAAAAGGTATCACAAGACTTACTTTTCAGTGTGAACAAACCTATGTCTGTTGGTGCCACCAGCAACGGCAGTATGTCTCCCACACAAACCGTGAACTTTGGTAGTATGCACAACCGGGGTGTTGAATTGTCTCTGAACTTTGACATTATCAAAACCAAAGATCTTGTATGGAATGTAAACCTGATAACTGCCTGGCAACAAACGAAAGTAGGAGAATTGCCGGAAGCCTTGTTAGATGAAAACGGTGGTTATCTGTCCGGTAACAAACGGTATGAAGAAGGTATGCCGTATCTGGCTTATTGGACCTACGAATTTGCCGGAATTGACCAAATGACCGGTCTGTCTCTATATAATATTGATGACAAACGGTTCTACGTGGGTAGTGCCGCTGAAGAAGGAAAAACGGAAGTTCCTGCAGAATACGTAGTACAAATTGGTGATAAATATTATACGGCTCATTATACGTATGCAAACAGAGGCTGGTTGAACGGAGGTGCCACTTCCCTTCCCACTGTATTTGGTGGATTTGGAACTTCCTTGCGCTGGAAAAATATCGATTTCAGCATCAGCTTTGCATATGGAATTGGAGGTTACGCCACTTCCAGTCCCTGGAACAGTTTAATGTCTGTGACCTCTAGCCCCTCGGCTATTGCCAAAGAAGTAAAAAATGCCTGGAACGGTGTTCCGGCCGGTATGACTGCTAATTCTCCCGACAGGTTAGATCCTAACGGATTGCCCAAAATTGACTATTATACCAATGCATGGAAGAGCACAACAGCTATAAATCACATGCACAGCAAAACGTACCTAAACGTTAAAAACATTTACCTGGCCTACAATCTGTCACAGAATGCAGCACAAAAAATAGGCTTAAGCGGATTGAGTATAAACGTCAACGTGGATAACGCTTGGCTCTTTACTTCACTGCCCGGCTTGAACGTGTACAGTACAGGGGGCAGTGACGATAACGTATACGGAACCAACAGAATAGTTACAGTTGGGCTTAATTTGAGATTCTAAAATGATTGCAATTATGAAAAAAATATTTATACCCCTTGCCTTAATTGGCGTATTGCTTGTGGGAAGTTGCGGCAAAGATTACCTGAATACCGCTCCCACATCTGCTACTAGTGGTGGTACCATATTTGAGACAACGGAGAATGCCAGATTAGCCGTTAACGGACTGTCCAAGATTATGACAAGACAGTATCTGTCTTCTCAAGGATTTAACGGCGAAGGTACCATTAAACTGTACTACGGGGAGTATCCCGGACAAAACTTTACCGTGAACTTACCCGGTTGGGCTGGTGTTATTGGACAAAACTACCATACCTCCAACAACTCTACGTATACCAACTATCCGTGGTACTACTACTACATGATCATTGGGAATGCCAACTCCATCATTGAATACATTGACGATGCAGTAGGCCCTGACAATGAAAAGGAATATATTAAAGCACAGGCCCTTACGTACAGGGCATATTGCTATCTGATGCTAATGCAGCTCTACTCGTACCGCTGGACAGACACAAACAACGGAGAAACATCCGGGGTGGTATTGCGTCTGGAACCAACAGATGAGGATTTACCTCTTGCTTCTGCTAAAACAGTATATAATCAGATTTACAAAGACCTGGACGATGCTATTTCCTTGTACACTTCTTCTAAAATGGACAGACCTGCAGGGCAGAATTTTGAAGTAAATATTGATGTGGCACATGCTGTATATGCAAGGACAGCTATAACCATATCAGATTATTCCAAAGCGCTGGAAATGGCCGGAAAGGCACGTGCCAAGTATCCCATGATGACAAACGCCGAGTACACATCCGGTTTCTCGTTGCCCAACCAGGAATGGATCTGGAGTATTTACGGTGCCAGCGACGAAACCCTGTATTTCTACCATTATCTGGCATACATCGGATACAATTCTAATGCATCTGCCGTAAGGACTTACCCCAAACGTATTGCCAAATCTCTGTATGACAAAATTCCTGATACCGATATCCGTAAAGGAATGTTCCTTGATCCTAAAAATATGGGGTGGAATAAAAATACCGGATTGGGACAGGCAGACCTGAAATCCTATGCGTTCAGTAAGTTCCCGGATCTCTATTCAACAGCTACAGTCCATGCTTACATGAACTTTAAGTTCAAATGCCAGGACCAGCCGGGTGTAGGACATATCAACAACTTCCGTTCAGCTGAAATGTTGCTGATAGAAGCAGAAGCTAACTACTTCCTGAACAACACATCGGCAGCTCAGCAAAACCTGGAAGCCCTTATACTAACTTCCGGAAGAGATCCCAATTACATCTGTACAAAAACAGGAGCAGCCTTGCTGGAAGAAATTAAAACGTATAGGGGCATTGAACTCTGGGGAGAAGGCTTTGACTGGTTTGACAAGAAGAGATGGGGCGATACCCTGGTTAAGAGAAACTGGGACAACGGAGATACGTTCCACAACGACCTCACAGGCGTAATCACACCGGAAGACAAGAACAAGTGGACCTGGGTTGTACCGCGCCTGGAATCTGACTACAATACTGAAATACCTTTCTAAAGACAGTTCTTTCTGTATTGCATAAAGCCGGCTTTTACAGCCGGCTTTTTTTGCTTCTTAGGTAAGAAAGTATATCTTTGAAGACATTATGCCTGAAACTTTAAAATCTTGCCCACAATGTCATTCTCCTTACGGCTACCCTTTAGAAGTGGCATTGTATGCCTGCCCTGAATGTGAATGCCGGTGGAATCCCGATGAGCAAAAAACAGAAAATGGGTTAAAGGTCCTGGATGCACACGGAAACGAGCTCTGCGATGGTGATTCTGTAATTGTTATCAAAGACTTGCCTGTAAAAGGTGCCCCAAAACCTATAAAAGCAGGGACAAAGGTAAAAAACATACGCCTGACGGACAGAGACCATAACATAAGTTGCAAAATTGACGGTTTTGGTTCTATGGCACTAAAATCTGAATTTGTTAAAAAGTCTTAATCGTTGATTACTTGTGAAAAGGATAGCACTGATTTCCGTAAACAACTTTAAAATTCCTTACATAATATTTCCTATTGGAATTTCATACATTTCAACTTATTTAAACGAAAAGATGCCGGAATGGCAAACAGAAGTGTTCGATTTCAATATGGGAGATTATGAGGATCTGACCGAGTTTTGCCGTAACGGCAATTTCAAATACATAGGTATTTCTGTAAGAAATATTGACGATACCAATTATTACGAACAGATTAGCTTTATGGCCCACTACCATAAAATCATGCAAATCATTCGTGAAAACAGTAATGCCGTTGTTCTTATGGGCGGCTCTGGTTTTTCCATTTATCCCGGTATTTTATTCAGGGAACTTCAACCGGACTGGGGAATTCATGGGGAAGGAGAAGAAAACATCTGCAAACTTATTACAGCCCTGGAACAGGGAGCAGACCCGCATGTTATTGACGGGCTTGTTTACAGAAAGCCGGACGGTTCCATTGGCATCAACGAACACAAACAACACATCAGCTCACTTACGTTGCATGTAGAACAGCAAATAGCGCATTTCTATTTTGAGAAAAGCGGCATGTTAAACATTCAGACAAAAAGAGGCTGTCCGTACCACTGCATCTACTGCAGTTACCCGATTATTGAAGGTCATAACGTACGTCTGCTGGACCCTGTGTCGGTAGTAGAAAACATCATTGAACTGAAAGAAACAAAAGGGATAGATTACCTTTTCTTTACAGATTCTGTCTTTAACATACACAAGGAATACAACCGGGAACTGGCTTCCCTTCTTATCCAGAAGAAGGCCGGCATAAAATGGGGAGCTTTCTTTACACCACACAACCTGTCGTTTGAAGACCTTTCTTTGTATAGAGATGCAGGTCTGAAACATATTGAATGGGGTACAGATTCTCTTTCCGATTCCCAGCTGGAAAGACTTAATAAAAGTTTCCGTTTTTCACATATTAAGGAGCAAAGTCTTAATGCTTCAAAACTGGGGATTTTCTATGCGCATTTCCTTCTACTGGGCGGCTACGGAGAAACAGACCAATCCCTGGATGAAACGTTTGAACATTCCAAAGAGCTGGGACGAACTGTGTTTTTCCCATTTGTAGGCATGCGTATCTATCCGCGTACCCTCTTTTACGATATTGCCGTAAAAAAAGGGATTATTTCAGAAGAAGATACCCTGCTGCAACCCACATATTATCTTTCCAAAGAGATTACCATGGAAACCCTGCAAGAGAGAGCTCATGCCACCGGTCAGAAATGGATCTTTCAGGGAGACGAGTCGCCTGAACTCATGGAACGCTTCCGTGCCAAGAAAAAACGTGGTCCCCTGTGGGAATACCTAATGTATTAACCTGTAGAACGGTACATCTTGTGCCCGCATTACAGAAACTTTGAATCCTGTTACTTTTCCTCTTCTGTCTCGTTCAAAAGTATATTCGCCGTTATTCTCTGACGTAAAACGGTCTCCGGTCCTATGGCTAAGCTCAAATTCATCCCCTGCTTTGCGCCCTACTTTCAATGTTCCTTCCTCTACCAGCACTACGTACCGGGTATCCACCTCGGTACTGTAATACGTTCCTGCGTAATCAGAGAGCTCAGGCGGAGTTTCTGCGTGGACTTCAGCAACTTGATGAACTGAGGCTTGTTGGCTTTCTGCAGCTGCAGGTACCTTAGCAGAGGCATCTTCCTCCAAAAATAAGGAAGCTATCCGGCGGCCGCAGACAACAGGAGCAAACTCGGCGTAATTACTAAGTAATACCACAGACAGCCTTTTTTGCGGATACCAGGCCAGCCAGGCCCTGTAACCACCCGTGGACCCGCTATGGGCTACTTCCCGGTATCCGTTCAGCGTGCCAATGGTATGACCCGCAGCATACCCAATATCCTGTCCGTTCGTTGTTTTACGCGCTATTATGCGGTTTGTGGCAAATTCCTCTCCCAGAATCTCCAGGCTTTCGTGCAACCGGTTCCAGCGTAACAAATCGGATGTAGTGGTAAGTAGTCCGCCCGGACCGTGCAAGTCTTCAAAAGGCATGTTCAGCAAAAATCTCCCGTCTTGCCCTCTGTATGCTGTTGCCCTACCGGGTACAACAGCCAGGTGGTTGTCCCTCCACAAGGTATGTTCCATGTTCAGAGGCTCGAAGAAATATTTTTCTGTAAACTGAGCCAGAGTCAGTCCCGAGACCCTCTCCAAAACAAGTACCAGCATCATATAATTTGAATTGCTGTAGGAATACAGGGTTCCCGGTGGAAAATTCAGACTTTTCTGTTTAAAGATGATGTCCCATCCCAGCTCCTGGGTATAAACCCTTGTGGTGCGGGGCCATCCGGTTAAAGAATACAAGGCCCCCCAGTCTTTCAATCCGCTTGTATGACTCAGCAGCATGTCAAGGGTGACAGGTGTTCCATAGTCCGGTAACTCCGGCACATAAGTACGCACATCATCATGCAGCGTAAGCTTTCCTTCTTTAGCCAGCAACAAAATACCGGCTGCTACAAATTGCTTGGAAACGGACCCTGCCTCAAACAACGTTTGCGGGGTATTGGGTACGTTGTATTCCAGATTGGCCAAGCCGTATGCCCTATTGTATATTACCCTGCCGTCAATACTGACAGCAACTGCAACACCCGGCATTTGGTTGTGAAACGGTGCAAAAATAGCATCGAGTTCCGCCAGGGTATCAAGCGTCTGTGCCTGTAATGGCAGCCATGGCAACGCCTGCACTGCAAGTGCACACGTTACAAAAAAAAGAACTGTTGTTTTCCTCATAATTCGTCTAAATTAAATAAAAAAAACCTTATTTATATGGTAGATATTTAGTAATTTTGTATCCCTTTGGCAGAAATATGGATAACAACAACAATACAGATCAGAAAAATCAAAATAGTTTTGTCTCCTTTAAGGATGAACGTTTCAAAGCATTCTGCGTACGCAATTTTGATACGGATAACGATGGAGAAATCTCTTTTGAAGAAGCTTCCGAAATCCGGATTGTGCGCTGTGACGACATGGGCATCAAATCATTGGAAGGCATTGAGCATTTTGTCAACCTACGAATTTTGCGTTGTGAGTTCAACCAGCTCAAGTCCTTGGACCTGAGTGGTAACAAGTACCTGCAACAAGTATTTTGTTCATTAAACAAAATACGACACCTGAATATGGAAGAGAATGAAGCACTCCAGGTACTGCAATGCGACTCCAACCGCCTTAGTTCTTTGGACCTGAGCCGGAACAAAAACCTAACCTTCTTAGATTGCAGCTGCAATAAAATAACCCGTTTGAATGTAAGCGGCTGTCCGGAATTAAGGGTTTTGCACTGCTGGTCCAATTGGTTGACTAACCTTGATATAAGTCAAAATTTGCAATTACGGGATCTGGGTTGCTTTGTCAATGATTTGAGAACCATAGATGTGTCAAAAAACACATTGCTTACTAAGCTTACCTGTTCAGAAAACCATCTGACAAGTATGGATCTGCAAAACAACAAAAAGCTGAAAATTCTGTCCTGCGGCAACAACAATATTGGTAAACTGAACATCCAACATAACAAATCTCTTGAGGTGCTGGATTGTTTCAACAACCAATTGGCATCACTGACAATCAGCAACAACGAGAACCTGTACTACCTCAACTGCGATGCAAACAAATTTTCCTCGCTGGATATAAGCAATAACAAAGAGCTGGAAGAGTTGCGCATTTCCGATATAGATCTGGATCTCCTTGATGGCACCATAGGTTCGGCCTAAAAGGCACGGGATTACCTTCGCGCCATAGGCGCTCGGTGTTCCCGTTGGGGGTGGCTTCACAAAAAAACAAACGCGGCACTGCGTGCCCAAAAAATCAGCAGCCAAAAAAAACAAATGAATTTGCTTTTTTTGGCTGCTGCTTTTTGGTTGCCGGCTTTGCCGGCGCGTTTGTTTTTTTGTGGCGGAGAGAGAGGGATTCGAACCCCCGGAACCCATAAGGGTTCAACGGTTTTCGAGACCGCCCCGTTCAACCACTCCGGCATCTCTCCGTTTAAAAGGCCGGGCAAAGGTACGGATTCTTTTTATTTTTTTGAGAAAAACTTGAATTGGAAAAACAGCATATAAAACGTAGCGCAGGTAATACAAGAGTCTGCCACATTAAATATGAAACGAAAGAAAACAAACCGCCTGCCACCAAAGAACGGGAAGTTTTCCGGTAACACAGTATCTATCAAAGGAAAGTAAAGCATATCTACTACTTTACCGCGTAAAAAAGGCGCATAGCCGCCTTCCGGAGGAAATAACGTGGCTACCTGGGTAATACCCGATTCACTAAAAATAAGGCCGTAAAATGCAGAGTCAAAAATATTACCCACAGCTCCTACAAACACAAGCGACAACCCTACCAAAACACCCATAGGTGTATCCGGTTTTTTCAGCAGCCTGCAGATGTACCACATGATAAAAATACTCAGGCAAATGCGAAAAACACTCAGAATGAGCTTGCCCGCGTTCCCGCCAAATACCATGCCAAAAGCCATGCCTTCGTTCTCTACAAAACACAATTGGAACCAGGAACCAAGTACGTTAACACTCTGGCCCAGAGTAAAATGGGTCTTGATCCAAATCTTTGATACCTGGTCCAGAATCAGAACCAAAGAAATGATCAGTGCAAGGATCCTGCCTCTGGACTTTTTGTCCTTCCCCATAAAATAGGTTTATTCCCGTTTGTTTTTAGCTTCCACAGAGAGGGTTGCATGAGGAACCAGGCGAAGGCGTTCTTTAGGAATCAATTTCCCGGTTTCACGGCAAATGCCATACGTTTTGTTCTCAATCCTGACTAAAGCCATTTCAAGGGACTGTATAAATTTATGCTGACGGAGGGCCAGCTGTCCCGATTCTTCTTTTGAGAGGGCCGAGGCACCTTCTTCCAATACTTTAAATGTAGGAGAGGTGTCTTCGGTATCGTTACTCTGACTGTGGGTAACAATCGCTTTCAAATCTTCGTAATCGGCTCTTGCCTGGGCAAGTTTCTCGTTAATCAGTACCTTAAATTCCAGAAGCTCCTCATCGGTATAACGAACCTTTTCTCTTACTTCTTCTGCGACCTTGTTATCGGTCTTACTTCTATTTGTAGTCATGGTTCTTGATTTTTAGGAAAGTACAAATGTACTACTTTATTATGATTTCTCAATATGAATGGAAAGGCTGCCATCTTCCCATTCTACTTCATGGGCATCTGAAGGAACTGCAGCTACCTGTATCTCATTTGCAAGTGTTTGACTTACAATATATTGTTTATGCTCACGTACTGCTTCTGCTATGTCTTTTCTGTCTTCTACTACAACACGGATTTTATCTGTCACTTCCAGCCCGGTATCTTTTCTCAGGTTCTGAATACGGTTCACCAATTCCCTGGCCGTTCCCTCACGCTCAAGTTCCTCTGTAAGTGTTACATCCAGTGCAACTGTGTGCAATTGGTCAACAGCAATAAGCCAACCGGGCATATCCTCAGATGTTATAATTACATCTTCGCGTTCCAGCAATACGGCACCCGACGGAAGTGCCAGGGAATAGAACCTGGTCAGTCCGTTCTGTGTGTTCTCTTCATTTACTGCCCTTTCAAAGGCAGCAATATCTTCCTGGGTGAATTCCCTGAGAGCAGCTGTTATTTCTTTCATCAACGGTCCGTGTTTCTTACCCAGCACTTTAAAATTGGGTTTAATGCCTTTCAGAATCAAACCTGTTGTATCCCGGATGAATTTCATTTCCTTGACGTTGGTCTCGTTCAGTATAATAGACTGCACCTGTTCAAGGCGTTTTTCTACCTCTGCATCCAATACAGGAACTAGAATCCTGCTCAAAGGCTGACGCACTTTAATATTTACTTTCCGTCGCAGGGCCAATACCATGGAGGTAATACGCTGGGCCAGATCCATTCTTTCCTCCAGCGCTTTATCTATCAAACTCTCGTCTGCTTCCGGCATACGTTCCAAATGTACCGAATCTCCCAATGTAAGATCCAGATACAACCTTTCCATATAAACAGGGGCTATAGGAGCTCCCAGCAACGCCACCGTATGCAAGCAACTGTACAAGGTTTGGTATGCAGCCCGTTTGTCTGTATCTACCTGACCACCCCAGAATCGTTTCCTGTTTAACCTAACGTACCAGTTACTCAGCTGATCGCTTACAAAATCCTGAATCAGGCGTCCCGCCGTAGTTATATCGTACCTGTCATACGCCTGCAACACATCTTTTATGAGCGTATTGAGCACCGACATAATCCACCTGTCCATTTCCGGACGTTCCTGCACCGGAACACGTTCCGCAAAAGCCGAGGCCTGCGGCAAACTTACAGCCTGCGCGTGAGCCGGAGTAAAACCGTCCACGTTGGCATAAAGAGCAAAGAACGAATACGTATTGTATAATGTTCCAAAAAATTTACGGCGAATTTCATCTACCCCTTCCTCGTCAAAACGTAAATTATCCCAGGGCTGTGCGTTGGTAAGCATGTACCACCGCAAAGGATCAGCGCCGTAGGTGTCCAACATAATAAAAGGATCCACGGTGTTTCCCAGACGTTTGCTCATCTTATTTCCGTTCTTGTCCAGGATAAGCCCGTTGGACAATACGTTCCGAAAGCAAATACGGTCGTTCACCATGACTGCTATAGCATGGAGCGTAAAGAACCAGCCACGCGTCTGATCAACCCCCTCGGCAATAAAATCGCCTACCTGCCCAAATTCGGGCTGTCCTGATTTTTCCAGACCTTCCTGGGAAAAAGGCATGGACCCCGAATCAAACCAGACATCTATCAGGTCAGGCTCGCGGAACATAGGCTTGCCCTTGGAAGAAACCAGTACCCAATCATCTACGTAAGGTCTGTGAAGGTCTATTTTATCGTAATTGCTCTTGCTGAAATCTTCCGGAACAAATCCTTTGTCTTTAAGTGGGTTGGATTTCATATACCCTTTCTCTACAGAATCTTCCAGGGCATCATACAATTCCCGGAGCGATCCTACACAAAGCTCTTCCGTACCATCTTCTGTACGCCAGATTGGAAGAGGTGTCCCCCAATACCGACTTCTGGAAAGATTCCAGTCTTGCAAATTTTCCAGCCATTTTCCAAAACGTCCCGTTCCTGTCGATTCCGGCTTCCAGGAAATAGAATTGTTCAGTTCTATCATACGGTCTTTAACAGCCGTAGTTTTAATAAACCAGGAATCCAGCGGATAATACAATATGGGTTTATCGGTGCGCCAGCAATGCGGGTAATTATGTACCATTTTCTCTATGCGCAAAACCCGGCCTGTTTTTTTCAACAACATACAAATATCCACATCCAACGAATCTTGGTCCTGAGTAGCAGCGCTGTTATTTTGGTATTGCGGGTCGTATTCGTTTTTCACATAACGCCCTGCAAAAGGAGCGTAGGCTTTTGTATTCACTTGTTTTTCAACAAACCCGGCACTCAAATCTTCCAGCCTGTAGAACTTCCCTGTTTTATCCACCATGGGACATTGAGTTCCCTGACGGTCTGTCAGCAACAAAGCCGGTACCCCGTGCAACTTGGCTACCTTGTTGTCATCGTCTCCAAAAGTAGGAGCAATGTGCACAATGCCTGTTCCGTCTTCTATAGTAACAAAATCACCGGTAATTACACAAAAAGCTCCCTCACCCGGATCTACCCAGGGAATCAATTGGTGGTACCGTATACCTGCCAATTGTTTTCCTGTATAAACTGCAGGCTCTGCCACATAAGAAGCGGCCTTATCTCCCGGAAAAAATGTTTCCATCAAATCCTCAGCAAGAATTACCCGGATAGGTTCTTCTGTATAAGGATTCACGGTTCTAACCACCCTGTAACGTATAGAAGGTCCCACACAAAGGGCCGTATTGGAAGGCAATGTCCAGGGCGTTGTAGTCCAGGCCAGGAAAAAAACACGTTCTTCACTACCATCAGAAGCACTTGCGACTGCACCGGCAGAACCACTTGCGTTTGTACCGGAAAAGAGGAATTCACTGACCTGGTCACGGATAACTTCAAACTGTGCTGTGCACGTGGTATCTTTTACGTCTTTATAACATCCCGGCTGATTCAATTCATGCGTACTAAGCCCCGTACCGGCAGCCGGTGAGTAAGGCTGAATGGAATAACCTTTGTACAGAAATCCTTTCTTATAAATTTCCCGGATCAGGTACCAGACTGTCTCAATATAAGTATTGTGGTACGTCACGTACGGATTGCTCATATCAATCCAATACGCCATCTTTTGTGTAAGGTTCTCCCATTCCCGCGTATATTTCATCACCTCTGTACGGCAGGCTGCGTTGTATTCCTCTACAGAAATGGTTTTCCCAATATCTTCCTTTGTTATGCCCAGTGATTTCTCCACTCCCAATTCAACAGGCAACCCATGGGTATCCCAGCCTGCCCTTCTTTCCACCCGGAAACCTTGTTGCGTTTTGTAACGGCAAATAACATCTTTGATAGCCCGCGAAATAACATGGTGAATGCCGGGCATACCGTTTGCAGACGGAGGCCCTTCAAAAAACACAAACGGTTTTTCTTTGGGTCGCATTTCTACACTGCGGAGGAACGTTTTTTCACGATTCCATTTTTCAACAATTTCCTCCTGGATTGCAGGAAGGTCAAAGGCCTTATACTCAGCGAACTTCATAATAATCAGAGTTCAAAATAGTTTGCAAAGATACGAATCTTAGCTATCTTTGGAAACATGTTGGCAAAATTATCTCTCAACTACATAGATACTATTATCTTAATAATATGGGCTGTAGCCATTATTGAAGGTTTGATGAAAGGCCTTATCAAACAGGTCTTTGGTATTTTGGCCGTTATCCTGGCCTGTTACATTTCTTACAAATTTACAGACCTTGCAGCCAAATACATTGTACAATGGTTTGGATGGAACGGGGACGGCTTACGCATTATCGCTTTTATTGCCACATTTGTTGCCGTATTATTAATTGTCCGGTTGACAGGCCATATTTTTAACAAATTGTTACATTTTGTCCTGTTGGGGTGGCTTAACAGGCTGTTGGGGGTTGTTTTTGGCTGGATTAAGTGGAATATCCTGCTGGCAGTAATTATGCATGTCTTGTACCTGGTAGAGGCTTATATACCATTCCTTCCCAACAATGCTTTGGAAGCATCGCGTTTGTATCCCGTGATTTTGAAATTTGGTTCATTGCTGCTGCCCTACCTGCCTTTTTTGCAATCGGGGCAGATTCTATAATATTCTTTTATTCTATTTATATCTTTTATCCTTTTTTTTCTTTTTTGACACCGTAGGTTTGCCATATGACAACACATTGCAAACCATCTTATCCGGCATTGGAGCTTGCAGCTTCTAACGACCGAAATGCTACGGTAAAAAGGGGAAAAGGGTTTTTCGTGTTTTTTGTTATTGTCGTGTTGGCTACCGTAGCAGGGATGGTTTGCTTTCTGTTGTTTATTTCTACGGAACTGCCTGTGTTGCGCGGTCCGGTATCGGAGGAAAACAGAGATGTGCGGGATCTGTTGTCCGGGTACGGGAAAAGTGAAAAGGAAAAGGCGGTTCCGTTTATTTATTACGGTACTCATGAAAAAAATACGTATCAAACAACACCATATAAGTGATTGCGGAGCAGCTTGCCTTGCGTCTGTTGCTGCCTGGTTTGGATTGCGTTTACCTCTGGAACAAATCCGGCAATGGAGCGGTACGCAGACGCACGGCATTTCTGTACAGGGAATCCGGGAAGGAGCCGAACATATGCATCTCTCTACCCAAGCCCTCAAACGTGATAGCAATACCGGCCCGGCAGACGAAAATTTGTTTTCCAACCTGCCGGTCCCCTCAATTTTACATATTCTTAAACCCAATGGATTCAGCCATTTTGTAGTGTTCTACGGCCTACGGAAAGGTAAGGTGAAAAAATGCCGTATCATGGACCCGGAAGATGGGCGGATACACCGTATAAGCGTTGCAAATACAGCTAAAACCTGGACAGGAGTTGTGGTTACCCTTTCTCCGGGGGAAGGATTCCAAAAAGGAAATCTCATACCCAGCTTTTCACACAGGCTGGGCGTTTTAATGAAAGGACAAAGGCGGCAACTGGCCGTCGCCCTGGGGGCGTCATTCCTGTACACTTTTACCGGGATTGCCTCGGCTTTGTTTCTGCAGCAAATTGCAGATCTGGTAATACCGGGGAATGCGACGCGTTTCCTGCAACTGATGGGATTGGCTATGGTATATATAGCTTGCTGCTCCCTGGCTCTGAATGTGTTTAGGATAAAGGTTCTGTTACAGACAGGCTTTCGCACAGCCACAAGACTTGTCGGTGGTTTTTACAGACACATTCTTTACCTGCCTCAAAAATTCTTTGATCAGCGGCAGTCGGGCGAGTTGGTGGCACGGATCAACGACACGTTTAAAGTAAGTACTTTCTTAAGTTCCGGAATCCTGAATATTGCCTTGAGTATTTTTACACTCTTCTTTTCGCTGCTTGTCATGTTCTTATTTAATAAGCAGTTGAGCCTTTTATGCCTTGTTTCTGTTCCTTTATATGCCGGCATTTATTATTTATTTGATCTGCGCAACAAAGATACACAGCGAGATATCATGGTAGCTCAGGCACAGCTGGAAACAAGCCTCGTTGATTCGTTACGTGGTGTAGCTCAAATCAAATACAGCACGGCACAGGAATACATGATTGCCACTATTCAGGAAAAATACAGCCAATATGTCAAAAATGCCTGGAAAGGAGGAATGAACCAGTTGCGGGCAGCCACGCTGGGTGATGCCGTAAACAGGGGCATGGGGCTTGCCATTTTATGGCTGGGCGCCACTTTTGTAACTCACGGCCAGCTGAGTTTTGGACAATTGCTGACCTTTTACGCCCTTACGGCATATTTTTCTGCACCTGTCAGTGAAATCATTTCTTTCAGCCAAAAGTACAGAGATGCACGGATTGCTACAGACCGTTTGTTCGAGATCATGGAGCTGGAACCGGAACAGAAACCCGGTGCATTGCCTGTAATGGCAGGAGGGCTTGTTAATGCGGTAGTTGCAGAAGAGCCGGCAGGTGAAAACCTGGTTCTGGATGGCATATCGTTTCATTATCCGGGCAGGCTCACATTATTTGATAATTTCAGCTGTGTCTTTCGTGCAGGACAGATAACTGGAATTGCCGGTGAAAGCGGGTCCGGTAAAAGTACCCTGGGTTCCCTGCTCCTGCGGATGTACCTGCCCGATGCAGGCTCTGTACGTCTGGGCTCCAGGGATGCCTGCGACATTCCGCTGGATACCTGGCGCAGAATTGTGGGCATTGTGCCTCAGAAAGCAGACTTATTTGAAGGCACCATTTTAGAAAACATAGTATTGGGAGATCGCACACCGGATATGGACCATGTAGTAACACTTTGTGAAGAACTGGGTCTGAGACCTTTTCTTGCCGCGCTCCCGCGTGGTATTCTCACACCCATTGGAGAACAAGGGGTACAACTTTCAGGAGGACAGCGTCAGCGACTGGCACTGGCAAGAACGGCTTACCGCAGGCCATCCTGGATAGTACTGGACGAAGCCACATCATCTCTTGACAGCACATCGGAAGAAGCCGTACTGTCTGCTTTGCGCAAATGGAGCCTGTTGGGTACGGGTATTGTTATCATTGGGCACCGGATGTCCACATTATCAATTGCTTCTCGCATTATTTTACTGGACCAAGGCCGCATAGCAGAAGAAGGATCCCACGATGAACTGGTACGTAATAATGGCAATTATGCTGCCTGGTGCAGGCAGCAAGGCCTATGAGATATGCAATCGCGCGCTTGCAGGCGGAATCTCACGCGCCTGAACTGTGAGAAAAGATTAAACCTAAAAGTTATGAATGAATTTGTGATGAAGGATTTTGGGTTCACTGCCCTGGATCCGGTTGCCCGGTGTGCTATTTCAGGAGGAGATTCTGAATATGGAATTCTGGGCGAACTTCTTGAAGATCTTTTAGAAGGATTGGCTTCTAAACTGGGTGCAGCAGGCATCCTGGTAAGTATGCTGGCAAAAAACATTGACAGCTTTATTGATGGATTCAGAGCCGGTTGGAACAAAAACAAATGAAGAAGATGAATGCGAAAGAAAATGTACAAGGTTTTGTGTTGCTAAGCGACGCTGCGTGTTGCGTAGTAACCGGAGGCATGTCCTCTTCTGATTTTGATAAAGACCTGGCTTACAAGTTTGGCGAAATTATGGGGATCGCTTTCCGTGTCCTCTACGATTTGGGTGAGAATTTGTTTTACAAAATCAAATTTACCATTATCCCAAGCGGTTGATTTGTGACAGGGCAGGATTCCTGCCCTGTTTTTTTTTTCAAAAAATGCGTAAGTATTTGTTTCTTGCATACCCCATATGCCTGTATGTTGTTTTTAGTTTGTCCGTAGTGCCGTTGTTTGCTTTGTTTTATACCTGCGGCATAGACCTGATTATAGCTAATTCTTTGGGGACCCTGGGCATGACCCTAACGTATCTGTTCGGAAAAAGAAAAAAGACGGAAGGACTTACAGCTGTTCCCTGGCGCAGTATATTTTTGCTCACAGGCACCATGGCCCTACCGGTTGTTTTGCTGAGCTTGTTACTAACAATCAAAGCCTTTGGTTCAATCGACCTTACCACGTACCTAATCAATTGTACCTGGTCGTTTTTTTGCATTTCCCTGTGCGAAGAATTGCTTTTCAGGGAATTTTTAACCGTTCGTATGAAAACAGCAAAAATGCCCAATTTTCTTATCCTGTTGTTACCGGCCTTGTTGTTTTCCCTGTGCCACCGTCCGGAATCCGTTTCCTTTCTTTTGCAACGTTTTATTTTGGGTACACTTTTGGGATACCTGTACCAAAAAGGAGGTCTGGCTTTATGTGTAGCCGTTCACTGGATGTACGACATTATTATCTATACGTTTCATACAACCCTGCCCTATGTTACCACATGTTACTCAGCAGCACGCGCCGCACTTCATGCCACCTTGTGCCTGCTTTCGCTTTTCATTATGGTTGTTGTATATTGTTTAAATAAAAGTAAATTTGCATGATATACTTAATATTTACCATGAAAAAATGTTCCGTAGTACTTGTATCACTACTTCTTTCCTTTCCTCTTTCTCTTTTAGGTAAGGATACCTGGTCACTTGAAGACTGCATACGGTATGCCTGGGAAAACAACCTGACCATCAAACAACAGGAACTGGGTGTTTTACAATCTAAAAACGTTCACTTTCAGTCAAAAATGGCCTTTACCCCTTCCTTAAGTGCCCGGATAAGTGAAAATGTCAACTGGGGACAATCGGTTGATTTGTCTACTTTAACCATCCTGAACCATGTGAAAAGCACCAATACTGGTGTTGGTATATACGCCGATATGGATTTGTTTACCGGTCTGCAAAAAATCAATACTGTAAAACAGGAACAAGCCAGGTTGGAAATTGCCGTTCAGGAAGTACAAAAACTGAAAAACGACATATCCATTGAGATTACACGTGGTTACCTGAACGTACTGCTTGCCGGTGAAATATTGGAAGCAGCCGTACAGAGCAGGGAAAGTGTTGCCGGACAATGTACCAGAACAAAGAAACTCGTAGATGCAGGAAGCCAGCCTTTAAGCACACTGCTTGAAGTAGAATCCCAGTTGGCAACAGAAGAACTGCAAGTAGTAGAAGCACAAAACAACTTACGCACTTATTACCTTATATTAAGACAGTTACTGGATATTCCCACAGAAAGTGTTTTTGAGATCCTGATTCCTGAGCTTGGAGATTTGCAAGATATGGATCCGGTATCTGTTGAAGATATGTATTATACGTCGCAGGACCTTCCGCAGATCAAAAAAACGGAATTTGGTCTGGAACAGAAAAAGCACGAACTGGCGATTGCTCAGGGAGGCCGCTACCCCAGGCTTACCTTGTCTGTAGGTTATTCTTCATTTTATTCAGATGCGAATAGAAAGAAACAAGAAGAAAAGGACCCCGAAGAAAACGGCGATGACAACGGTGGCGGGCTGGATGATATTTTTGGAGGTACATCAGCCAGCTTTTGGGAGCAAATGAAAAAGAACAACAACCCATCCATTGGTCTGTCACTCAATATCCCCATTTTCAGCAAATGGCAAATCAACACGAATGTAAAAAATGCAAAGCTTGGAGTAGAAATGGCTGAACTGGAAATGAAAAATGCACGGCAACTTCTCATGAAAGAAGTACAGCAGGCAGCCAACGATGCCACCTCTACGTACCTAAGGACACAGGCAGCAGAAAGAAATGTTAAGGCCATGGAAGAATCGTTCCGTTACGTGCAGCAAAAATTTGATATTGGCATGCTCAACAGCACGGATTACATTGTTTCCAAAACCAATTTGTTTAAAGCACAAAGCAGTTACATTCAAGCCAAATTTGAACACGTATTTAAATTAAAAATTTTGGATTTCTACAAAGGAATCCCTATTACACTATAACTTGTATCACACTCCATGAAGAAATCAATACTTTGGATTATTATCAGTGCAGTAGTACTTATTGTCGTTCTAATCTTTGTCGGAAAAAGCAGTTCCGGCAAAGGTGTTAAAGTAAGCACAGCTAACCCTGTTATTAAGAACATTACAGAAATCATTCCGGCTAACGGAAAGATTCAGCCGGTAACAGAGGTGAAGATCAGTCCGGACGTATCCGGAGAAATCGTAGCTCTGCATGTAGCAGAAGGAGATTACGTAAAAGCAGGTCAGGTGTTGCTCCGTATTAAACAAGACCAGTATATTTCTGCACGTGACAGAATGTCAGCGGCTTTGAATCAGGCAAAAGCCCAGCTGGCACAACAGGAAGCACAGTATAAACAAGTGGAATTGTCCTACAACAGAAACCTGACCTTGTACGAACAACAAGCTATTTCTCAGGCAGAATTTGAGTCTTCCTCCTCTGAATATTCCATTGCAGGAGAACAGCTGAATGCCTCCCGGTTCAACGTCCAGAGTTCCCAGGCCGCTCTTGCCGAGGCCGAGGAAAGCCTTGCAAAAACAACCATTTTTGCTCCCATGGACGGTATTGTTTCCAAATTGGATGTAGAACGAGGAGAACGCGTGGTAGGCACCAGCCAAATGGCAGGAACAGAAATGCTCCGCATTGCCAATTTTGAAGAAATGGAGGTGCTGGTAGATGTGAATGAAAATGACATTGTCCGCATCAAACAGCGCGATACGGCTACCGTTGAAGTAGATGCCTATCCGGGACGCAAGTTTTTAGGTGTTGTAACACACATTGCCAACTCGGCAAAAAACATTGGTTCTGCGCTGGAGCAGGTGACCAATTTTGAAGTACGGGTTTTCATCCTTTCTGAATCCTATACCGATCTGGTTACACCCCAGTTTGCCACTCCGTTCCGTCCGGGTATGTCGGCCTCGGTTTCTATCCGCACAGAAACAAGAAACAACGTACTTGCCATCCCCATCCAGTGCATCACTACCCGCTCGGAACTGTTGCCCGACAGCATCAGGATGCAGCTGGGTCCCAATGAATTGGCAGAACAAGTATTTGTTTTACAGGAAGACAATACCGTCCGTTCCTGCCGCGTTACTTCCGGATTACAGGACCACATGCACATAGAAATTCTGCAAGGACTGACAGAAAAAGACAAAGTGGTCACCGGGCCCTATTCTGCTATTTCACGTACGTTAGAGAACGGAACAAAAGTTGAGCCTAAAACAGAAGCAGAGTATAGTGAAACCAATCCTGTTGATTGAAACGAGCACATCTGTTTGCTCAGCCTCACTGGCACTGGGAACACATATTCTGGCACAGCGTCAAACAACTGAACCACGGGCCCATGCTTCTGTGCTGGCTGTTTTCATCCATCAGATTTTGGAAGAGTGCCGTCTGAAGGCAACAGATTGTGCTGCAGTAGCCGTCAGCGGCGGTCCCGGCTCCTATACAGGACTGCGTGTAGGTGTCTCTACCGCAAAGGGCCTGTGTTTTGGTGCGGGCATTCCCCTTATACATGTATGTTCTCTGGAACTGCTTGCACAATTGTATATTGACAAATTTATGCTGGAAGAGCCCCTGTATATCTGCCCCATGATTGATGCCCGACGTATGGAAGTATATACGGCACCTTTTTCTGTAAGGAATGAAAAAGACACAGGAAAGACAGCGTTCAAGGAAGGTCCTGTCAGCGCCTTGTGTGTTCAGCACGGCAGTTTTTCAGAGTTGCTTAATCAAGGACCGGTAATGTTTATAGGTGACGGAGCACCCAAGTGCAAGGAGTTGCTGGTACACCGTAACGCCCGGTTTGCCAACCTGGAATCCCATGCAAACGGCATGGCCAAAGCAGCACTCAGGGCTTTTCGGCAGAATGACTTTGAAGATACTGCTTATTATGTTCCTTTCTATCTGAAAGAATATCAGGTAAAACAACCTAAAAAAGACGTTTAATCTGTTTTATGGCTGCATCAACATTGCTTTCTCTGGATACAATATCCCCGTTCCTGTTAATGATAAAATAAGTGGGAATTTCTACCACATTGTACGAAGTAACCGCAGGGGAATAAACACCCATACCGTCGCACACACTTACCCATAACAACGACTGATCCCTGATGGCTGTTGCCCACGCAGCTTTGTCGGTATCCAAAGCGACCTGGAAGATCTCCAACCCTTTTGGAGCATATTGCCTGTACAAGTCCTGAAGTTCTCTGTTGTCAAACCTCATCCGGACATTGGCTGAGTGCCAGAATGACAACAAGATGGTTTTTCCCTTAAGTTCAGATAAACAGGCTATTTTACCACCTACACCGGGCAGGCAAATGTCGGGAAAATCAGTTACTTCTACCTGTGAGAATGCGTGTTCCATACGCAGTGCTTTTTCCATATTTTCGTAACGGTCCCTTACGGCCATAGTGTGCGGAGAAAGCGGATAATCCAAGTACAAAGAATCGTAGATGCGTCGCAGCAACGGAGCATCTTTTGGATCTGCAAAAACATACAACTGGCCCGGAAAAGTATGAAAAATTACAGACGTATTCACAAATGCCCGGGGGTGCTGGTACAGAAAACGAATGGCAGACTGCTTGTATTTTACAAATACAGTCCCCAGTTCAATGCTCAGCCTTTCTTTTTCTTTACCTGACGCTTTTTCATACTGAACATACAAAGAATCAAACTTCCTGACCATTTTGTGGTAATCCGCATTGACCTGTTGCAACAACAACGACTCTTCCGATCCTTCCAGACGGCTCACTTTTCCATCCCTTGTTGTTTGAAGGTTGATCTTATCTCCCTTTTTCAGAATAAGGGCAGCTGCTTTTCTGTCCCCCGCATACAAATAATAATAACCGGGTTGCTCGACACCCTTCTTTAACGTGTACTTAAAATTTCCGTTCCCATCTCTGCGAATGGTATCAAGAAGGGTTTCAGAACTAAAATCCAGTCTTTTAAATAACAACACATCGTCTTCTTGCAGATTTTCTACTGTTCCGGAAATCCGAACTTCATGGTCCGTTTTGCACGAAAAAAACAAAGCTGTACTCAACATGACAGCTGTGGTTACTAGTATATTGAATCTCATGGTGGAATTATTCAAATTTCTCTGCAATCTGTTTTGCCAATTGCTGCATAGCATCAGCCGGTATCTTAAGTACAGGGCGGGCAAGATTCATGTCCCCTTCAGAGTCCATGGGAATCAAGTGAATATGAGCATGAGGCACCTCCAGTCCCAAGACACCAATCCCTACCCTTTTGCATGGAACGACTGCCTTAATAGCCACAGCTACCCTTTGGGCAAAACGGAACAAATCTCCTAAAAGAACCGGGTCCAAATCAAAAATGTAATCTGTTTCCTGTTTGGGAATGACAAGGGTATGTCCGCGCTTTCTGGGGTTGATGTCCAAAAACGCATAAAAACGGTCGTCTTCTGCAATTTTGTACGAAGGAATTTCACCGGTTGCTATTCGTGAAAATATACTGGCCATAATCACAATGATATATCTAAAATTTCAAAGGATACAATACCGGAGGGCGTTTGCACATCAGCAATTTCTCCTTTCTTTTTTCCCAGAAGACCCCTGCCTATGGGAGATGAAACAGCCAGCTTTTTCTCTTCCAGATTGGCTTCACTTTCACCCACCAGGGTTACTTCCATAACAGATTTATTCGCCATATTTTTAATCCTGACCTTGTTCAAGATCTGGACCACTTCTGTGTTCAACCTGGATTCGTCAATAACACGGGCGTTAATAATCAGGTTCTGGAGCTGAGAGATTCTCATTTCAAGCATACCCTGTGCATCTTTTGCCGCATCATATTCTGCGTTTTCAGACAGATCTCCCTTATCCCGCGCTTCTGCAATAGCCCGGGCTGCTTCTTCCCTTTCTACGGATGTCAGCCTTAACAATTCTTTTTTCAACTTCTCCAGACCTTCTGCTGTGAGATAATGAGGCTTGGTCATACAATCTATTTCATTAAAATAAAAACAGAAAAAGAATCCCATGGATACGGGACTCTTCTTAGTACAAAGATAATACTTCTTTATGAATCAACAAATTCTTCAAATTTTGGTTTCATGATTTCTGAAAACAAAACGGCTTTTTTTACATCAAATCCCAATTTTTTTATTACCCTTTCCTTGTCGTTATTTTGTACGTTGTTTTTCACAAGAAAAGGTTCTTCCGAAGACACGGTGGATCTGGGAGCTTCTTCCGCCATATGTTCATACATATCTTCTGGAACATGTTCATGCTCGGCTGAAGAAGGCGTTACCTGCAGTTCTTCAGGGAAAAACAACTCTTGCAGCATCTTACCCCGCACATCAGGTATCTGCTTTCCGGGCTGCGTTTTTTTCTTTTTGTTTTTTGCATTAATTACACCAAAAAAAACAGCCAGAATGCCCATCAATAGGGTTACCAGTGTATCTGATTTCATAGCAATGCTTCCTTGTCTTTATGTAATTGCTCTTTAAGTGCTTCAAGTGAAGGAAAAGCAATTTCCTGTCTGTGGTACTTCAATATCCTTATCCTGATGTCCAATCCGTAAATAGTATCGTCAAAGTCAAAGATATGTGTTTCTATAGTCTGTTCCAAATGGGCAGCAACTGTGGGACGAACACCAATATTCATCATCCCTTTATACCACCTGCCATTCAGACGAACTTCCACCTGGTACACTCCATTGGCCGGAATAAGTTTAAGCGGCTCATACAATTGCATGTTAGCCGTTGGGAACCCCAGCGTCCTGCCAATGCGGTTTCCCTCCACAACTACTCCGTGCATACAATAAGGATACCCCAGCCACCTGTTGGCCGTTTCAACAGATCCGGCAGATAAGGCAGCCCTGATTTTTGTAGAACTGATATGCTCACCGGCCTCTGAAACATACTGGGGCACCCGGATAATTTCAAAACCACTGCTACGCGCTTCTGACTGCATATGTTCGCGGTTCTTTGCACCGTCGCATCCCAGCCGGTGGTCGTATCCGGCAACAAGAATTTTAACCCCAAATTCCTTAACCAGGTAATCCCTGAAGAAATCTTTGAAAGAAATATTTGAAAAATCCCGTGTAAACGGAATGATTTCAAACGTGTCAATTCCCAGGTTGCGCATTATTTCTTTTTTCTCATCCAACGATGTCAGCAAACGGAATTTTTGGGCATCCTGTTGCAATACGGCTCTGGGATGCGGCCAAAAAGACAATACCATGCTCCGGGCACCTCTGTCCTTGGCAATGTCTGTCAACGACTGAAGTACAGCCCTGTGTCCCAAATGAACTCCATCAAAAAAACCTGTAGCTGCTACAACCATTTTACTAAAGCAAAATCTTGCCTGTGAGGCATGTTTGAATTATACGCATAAATACGGGAAGCCACATAATACGAACCGGCAGCTTGCGGTGTCAACCTGCCAACGTAGGTAATCTCCCCATTTGAAATCTGCTCCGGCACATAGGGAATAATTTCATCAATAACGGTTTCTCCGTTCTTTGTAAACCTTGTTATAACCATTTCTACCCCAATATCTTCCACAGAAAGTGTTCCTAAATACAGTTTTATACGCGATACGCTTTCACTCCCCAAAGTTAATACATCCTTGCTATCATTGGGATGGTCGTATTCCAATACTTCAATAGAATCCCATTCCCTTTCCACTCTTCTCTTCCAGAATGCCATCTCTCTGGCAAGCGCAAAATTGTCTGCTGCCATAGCTGCATGTCGTTTTGCAAGAGGTTCGTAAAACTTGGACTCGTAATCCTGCATCATACGGTTTGTTGTGAAATTAGCAGCCACATAAGCAACAGTATTTCTAATGTGATTGACCCAGTCAGTAGGAATGCCCTCTTTGTCTCTCTTGTAAAACAACGTAGCGATCTGGTTTTCCAGCATATTGTATATGGTCGTAGCATCCAACTCGTCCTGGTATGCCTGGTTTTCATACGTTCTCTCTTCCGGCAATGCCCATCCGGCGCCTTGGCGGTATCCTTCTACCCACCACCCGTCCAGTACACTAAAATGCATTACTCCGTTCATGGCAGCCTTTTCACCGCTTGTCCCGGATGCTTCCAGGGGCCGGGTTGGTGTGTTCATCCACACATCCACTCCCTGCACAAGCCGTTTTGCCAACTCCATATTGTAATTGGGCAAAAAGAGAATTTTTCCTATAAAGTCCGGCATACGCGATACTTCAACAATACGCCGAATAAGATCCTGTCCGGCTTTATCGTGCGGATGTGCTTTGCCCGCAAAAAGGAACTGTACCGGCCTGTCGGGGTTGTTGATAATTGCATCCAGCCTGTCCAGGTTGGTAAACAACAGATGGGCCCGTTTGTAGGTCGCAAAACGTCGGGCAAAGCCTATAGTCAGTATGTTTTTATTTAAAGATTCCCTTATAGTAACTACTTCTTTTGGTGAATAAAATTCCGGCACGTTTTTCGTCCCCGAGAGAGAGCAAATAATTCTATCTATCAATTTTCCCCTCAGCTTATTACGAATATCCCAAATTTCCCGGTCGCTGACCTGAAGTATGTTTTCAAAACATTTTTTATCGTAATGGTGTGTTCTAAAATCAGCACCAAAAACACGCTCGTGTACTTCTTTCCATTCATTGGCTGTCCAGGTGGGATAATGTACTCCGTTGGTCACATAATCCACATGGGATTCCTGAGGCAGGTATCCCGGCCACAGGGGATTCAAAATCTCCTTGCTAACCTGACCATGAAGCTTGCTTACCCCGTTTACTTCCATAGACAGGTTGGCAGCCAGAAAACTCATAGAGAATTTTTGATGGGGATCGCACACATCAGTTTTCCCCAAAGCCATAAGCGTATCCCAGGATATTTTAAGCCTGTCCGGATAATGCGAAAAATAAGGACGCAACATCTCTTCAGAAAACGCATCGTGTCCGGCAGGTACGGGTGTATGCGTTGTAAAGAGCGACGATGCACGCACTACTTCCCGGGCCTCTTCAAAAGAAAGATTTTTCTCAGTCACATATTCTATCATCCTCTCTAACCCTATAAAAGCAGCGTGGCCCTCGTTGCAGTGGTACACATCTGCTTCTATCCCCAGCAAACGGAGTGCCCTTATACCTCCTATACCCAGCAACAATTCCTGCTTAAGCCTGTTTTCCCAATCGCCTCCATACAGCTGGTGGGTTATTCCCCGGTCTTCCTGTAAGTTGTCTTCAAAATCTGTATCTAACAAGTACAAGGGTGTGTTGCCAACATCTGTCTTCCATATACGGGCATACACATTCCTTCCGGGAAATGCCATACTTACCATCATCCAGTTATCATTGCTGTCACGAACAGGAGTAACCGGGATTTTCTGAAAATCTACGGCTTCCTTGTCGCTTACCTGATCTCCCTGTGCAGAAAGAACCTGACGAAAATAACCGTAACGGTACAGCAACCCAACGGCCGTTATGGGAACGCTTTTATCGGAGGCTTCTTTCAGGTAATCACCTGCAAGAATACCCAAGCCTCCCGAATAAATTTTCAAACTCCAGTCCAAGCCGTATTCCATGCTAAAGTATGCCACACGGGGTCCGGTAAGTTTTTCACGGGATTTCATGTAGGCATTGAACCGAATTTCCACTTTTTCCAGGTCTTCCAGAAAAGTCTTATTATTCTCCAGAGTTTTGTATTGTTTGTATGATATTCTGTCCAGCAGAAGTATGGGGTTCTTTTCCACTTCCCTCCACAAATCAGGATCAATCCCGGAAAAAAGTTTGCGGGCGTCTCTGTTCCAGGACCACCACAAATTTCTTGATAAAATGTCCAGAAAAGCCAATTTGACCGGCAATTGTTTTTGTATGGTTACCGGTGACCACGTTGGTGATGTACGAATCCGGGTTTTGTGTACCGGACTGCACTCTTCCCAGGTTACGGGATATTGTTCCATATTGTTTAGAATTTTTTTCAATGCAATGGCATAAGCTTGTTTATAATACTGAACCTGATTCTTCCATAAGGCAATGGTTGATACCTCACGGGCATTATCCTTAAACCCGGCAGCTTCCTCAGCCGGGAGCAGGCTCCTGTTGCGAATAATTCCTGCTACCTCATGCACCACTTGATCATGGTTGCTGTCGTTGCGGTATACAATATCAATACCCGGATGCGGCTTTGTATATTTTTTTTCTACCCACACACCAAAACCTGCAAGAGAAGTAGTCACTGTAGGAACAGCAAAAGCAAGGCTTTCCAAAGGTGTATAACCCCATGGTTCGTAGTAAGATGGAAACACAGTCAAATCCAGACCAATAAGAAGATCATAGTACGTTTTATCAATAAGTCCGTCGTCTCCATTTAAATAACAGGGAATAAAGAAAACGTCCACGTTATTTTCCCCCGTATTCAAAAGTCCCTGTTCTTTCATAACGTTAAGAACAGGATCGTATTCCGGGTCATTCAGGTAATGTGTAGTGACAGGATGGTTGTAATCTTTTCTGGGACCGTTGTGGTTAGCAGGAACCATAACAAACGCAAGAATCCGGCGGTCAGACTGCCCTCTTTCTCTTTGTAACAAAGCCAGAGATTCCAAGAACACATCAATGCCCTTGTTTTTAAATTCATAACGTCCGCTTATCCCCACTAAAAAAGCGTTTTCTTCTATTTCACGGTTAAGCATACGTGATGCTACATACAACAACGCATCCCGGCCCTCCTTTCTTTTCTTATCAAATTCCTCCCTGGGTGGCGTAATACTATTTTCAAAACCATTGGGTGTAACAATATCGACCTCTTTCTCCAAAAAATGACGGCATTCCCTTGCCGTAATATCACTTACCGTTGTAAAGGCATCTGCATAAGTTGCCGCTGTTTTTTCCAACGAGTGTTTTGCCGTAATATTATACTCTCTGGCCTTTTCAGCAGCATTGTACATTTCCATAGTATCATACAGAGGCATCCCGTTTCCTGCAATAGCGCGCCCCACAACCGTAGCATGTGTGGTAAACACAGTAGCAACCGGCATGTTGGCCCATTTCAGATACAACAGTCCCATGCCCGTCATCCACTCGTGAAATTGTGCTACACTTTTGTGGTGAGGAGCCAGATTAAAACGGACAAAACTCTCTATAACAATTCCTGACGCATAGCCAAACAAAGCCGATTCAATATAGTCCCACTGACCGGTTATGGAGTCCAGGTTGAATTTTTTCCAAAACTCCGTAAATATGCTGTCTTTATGTGCTATATAAGAAGAAAAATCTACCAGTACTACAATGGGGTTTCCCGGCACATTCCACCTTCCTACCCGTATCCTGAGACCTTCCCCGGCAGCCCGTTCTCTCCAGGCAACCAGCAACCTTGGATCTTCTATAAACTCGGGGTTTTGTTTTGTTTCCCTCCAAACATCAGGTCCAATGAGAATATGCCTGTTTTCCATTTCTCTGGACATATGCAACGCCTTGGTAGCAATTACAGTATGGATCCCCCCTACCTTATTGCACACCTCCCAACTCACTTCAAACAGGTAATCGGGGCTCAAATTTACTTCACTATTCATATCGTTATTTGGGTGTACGGAGCGTAATATCACTCAGCACGTTCATGTAATTAATAAAAGCTTCGTACGGAGAATCGTAGGGATTAAAGTACTTATGAACATCTCCGTCAGAGAACAACTTGGTACACATGTAATAAAAGTGATCGCTTGCCTGCATGCGTCTGAAATCCCTTTGCAAATCCGGATCATTGCTTAGCTTCACTCTTTCTTCCAATGCATACAAGTCATTGAAAGCTTCCTGCTGCAGTTCGTTTCCATACCACGCACTGATGTCGCGTTCTTCGTCTGCCCATGAAATGGCATAAGGTACATGCAACGGAGCTATGGGTTGGTGTTTTGCAGCTGCCTGCGAAGGTGTCAATATTTCCAGGTTGGTGTGATTTAATATCATACCCGGCATAGCTCTAAGGAATTCAAAAATTCCGGACGATGCCGGCTGGTGTTCACCAAAACTTTCATAGTCCATAAATATGTTCACCAGTTCATCTTTTTCCAAAGCCCCCGCAATCCATCCGGCGTATTTTTCTGCTGTTAAAGGCCAGTCTCCCCATTTTTTATCTGAAAAACGGAAGGCAATATCATCACTCAGCCTGAAATTCCTGAGCATCAATTTTAATTTTGGGGTCAATGCGTTAACATACAGATAATTGGGACTCTTCCACCCCAATATATGGCGTGCCCCTTCTGTTAACATGGTTGTAAATCCCATTTCAGCTGCCATTTCTCCAATGGTGTCGGAATAAATAAGTTCTGTGTTCCGGAACGCCTTTGGTTTCTGTCCAAAATGTTGCTCTACGGCCTTCGTATGCATTTTTACCTGATTTTTAAATTTTACAGGTGAAATCAGCGAAGAGAGGGAATGGGAATACGTCTCGGCAAGAAACTCCACATGACCTGTGGCAGCAAGTTCTTTAAAAGATTCCAGGGCTTCCGGGGCATATTGCTCCATCTGTTCAAGGGCCATGCCGCTCACAGAAAACGCAACCTTAAAGGCACCGTCAAATTCTTTTATCAAATCCAATATCAATCTGTTGGCCGGGATATAACACCTGGAAGCCACGCGGGACATAATGGTCTTATTGGCAAAATCATCATAGTAATAGTGGTTTTTCCCAATGTCAAAAAACCGGTATTGACGTAATCTGTATGGCTGATGTACCTGGAAGTACAAGCAGATTGATTTTTTCATATGGTTGTTTTTTTCAATTTTTCTTCTAATACATCCTCGTAAATTTTCTTAACCTTAGCTGCGGCAATATCCCATTTCAAGGCGTTTACTTCTTCCAGCCCACACCTTACGGTCATAGTTTTCAAAGCAGGATAGGTAAGCAGCCCGTATATGGCATCTGCCAGCGCATGTACATCCCAAAAATCAACTTTAATGGCATGGTGCAATACTTCAGCTACGCCGGATTGTTTGCTGATAATGGCCGGAACTCCTGCCCTCATAGCTTCCAGGGGCGAAATTCCAAACGGCTCCGATACAGAAGGCATAACGTAAACATCTGAATAGGCAAACATGTTTTTCACATCTTCGCCACGCAAAAAGCCCGTAAAATGAAAATGGGAAGAAATACCCAATTTGGCTACACGTCTAATAGAGCGGTTAAACATATCGCCGCTGCCTGCCATAACAAACCGGACATTTTGGGTCTTTTGCAGCACTTTATAGGCTGCTTCTATAAAATATTCCGGTCCTTTCTGGTACGTAATACGTCCCAAAAAAGTAACAATTTTTTCCGGAACCCCTCTGGATATTTCTCGATCTTCTACGGTGCTGAAATCAACCGCATTGTGTACGGTAACCACTTTTTGGGGGTTGATATGGTATTTGTTGATAATAGTATTTCGTGTCAAATCGCTTACGGCAATAATGCGATCTGCCTCTTCCATTCCCCTTTTTTCCAGTTCGTAAACCTGTTCGTTCACGTGCTCACCCGTACGGTCAAATTCCGTGGCATGTACATGTATGACAAGCGGTTTCCCGGAAACACGCTTGGCTGCAATCCCTGCCATGTTAGTAAGCCAGTCGTGTGCATGAATCACATCAAAATCGTGATGTTTTGCAATGGAAGAAGCTACCAGGGCATAGCGCATGACCTCTTCCATAAGGTTGCTTCCGTACGTACCTGAAAATTTATATTTCTGGCCAAAGGAAATCCTAAATTCATTCCATTCTTTTTCCCTTTCCAGATTTACCTGTTCTGTAAATTCATCCGGTCCCAGATAAGGTATCAGGTTTGACGTAACTTGTAAAAATTGCACTTTTTCCAACAGGTTTCGTGCATCCTCCCTTGTTTCAAAAGCAGCCACGTCACTCGCATTTATAATACGTACTGCACTTTGGTCTTCATCACCGGAAGCCGTGGGCATAACAAAAAGAATTTCAACCTGATGTTTTGCCAGGCCTTTGGTCAAACCATCACAGGCAGTACCCAGTCCACCCGATATGTGAGGAGGAAATTCCCATCCAAACATCAATACTTTCATGGCTCGTCAAATTTTTCAATACGTTTCATGGCTCGCAGGATACCTGCCACACTCCGGGCACTGGCTATGCATCCGTGGGGTTTGTGTGGAGGGTCTCCGTCGTACAATTCAGCTATAGAGCCAATCCCATGCTCTGTCATTTCTTCTTCAAAAACTCCAATGATATCTTTTGCACTAGCTACAAAACTTCTGCCATGAAGACGGAACTGGGCATCCAAAAAATGTCCCAACAACCACGGCCACACAGAACCGTTAAGATAAGCTTTGCTGCGTTTTTCCGATGAACCTTCACACCGGCCTTCATATAAGTGATTTTTAGGGGAGAGTGTTCTAAGTCCGCGCGAAGTCAGCAATTCTCTGCTACACGCTGCCAGAACAGAATTTATGGTTTCATCTGCCAAAGGTGTAAAAGGCAGAGAACATGCAAAAATCTGATTGGGTCTGGTAAATATGTTTTGTTCTTCATGATTTACAAAGTCTGCCAGGTGGGAGCGTGCTTCACACCAGAAAGTAGGCAGAAAATTTTCTTTAATCAGGTCCGGAAGATTTTCATATTCGGCAACGAATCCCCGTTCATTGCTATCCCGGGCAAGTTCCAGAGCAAAACATACGGCATTGTACCAAAGTGCGCAAACTTCTACCAGGTAACCGTACCGCGTTGCCCCCAGCTTGTCATCCTCCCCCGTCCACAACAATCCGTTGGGATGCATCTGCACCTTGTCCGTACCTTTTTTATAATTTCCCAGGATAGATTTCATCAAACGACCGTATGATGTCCACAACCCTGCTTTATCTCCTGTCAGTTCCAGGTATTGCTGCAATGTCCAGAACAACCACAACGGAGTATCCGGTGTGTAATACAATTTTTTTTCGTTTTCCGTCAAAGCTGCCAACCCCCTGGCAAACAATGCTTCCCTGTCCTTAGCAAAACAGGTCAGCCCCGGAAGAGCAATGGCCGTATTGCGTAAACTGACATCCAACCAGGGATACCCCTCTTTTACCTGAATTACATTATTCCTGTTAACTAAAAATTGGGATGCTGCAATTTTCAGGCATTCCTTGTACGTATCTCTCTCGGATCTGCCTTCCAGTTCCTTGTTAAAAATGGATTGCAGACGTCCCGGACTGGCAACTGCCAGGGAAGCCGAGAAAATAACAGCCTGTCCCTTTTTTATGGGGCATTCAAAATACCCGGGCACAAAAAGATCTTCCCGGTAACCATATCCCCTTTCCTTTTCCTTCAGGTATTCTATATTTTTATACCATTGCGGATACTTAACAAATTCATGCTGCACATTCAACTGCATATATACACGTGGAAACTCCCCGTACAACCGGTAGCCAACACCTTTTTCCACGACTGTGTGGAACGTGTCTGCCGCCATATTTTCATACGTCAGGTCGTGGATATTCCTAAATGCCAAAAAAGGTTTTAACCTTAAAATAGTGGGAGAACCGGCCTCTACCAGCGTATACCTGATAAGTAATTGTTCCTTGTTATGCAAAAACAGCAGTTCTTTCTTAAAAACCATGCCGCCAATTCTGTAGGTAATGACAGCAATCTCATTCATTTGAAAATCAACAATATACTTATGACCACGTGGTTCATAGATTCCGGGGTACCGGTGTATCCCCAGATTAAACGCCTGATCGTGCTGGATGAGGGTTTCATCCAATGAAGATAACAACACGTGGTTTTCTCCACCCAGTTCTTCAACAGGCAATACCATAAGGCCGTGATACCTTCTGGTATTACAGCCGGTCAGAGTCGTGTTCAGGTACCCTCCCGCCCTGTTTACGGCAAGGATTTCCCTGTTAAGTGCATACTCCAGGTTTCCCAATTCGTGTTTTTTGAATTGCAAATACGCCATACTATTTTCCTTGATCTATAACCTTGCAAGATACTAAATTATTCTGCAATGAACACCATTGCTGTACGTGCCGGCACATACAAGAACAACCTGTTAGTGCCCGGTTGTGGAACAGTAAAATGCTCCGTTTCTTTGTGATTTCTTCCAAAACCTCCGTATAGGGGATTGTCTGTGTCCAGAATACAGCTGTATTTCCCGGGTTTTACCTCCATTCCGTAATCTGTATAGGAATTGTTGGGACTCAAATTGAAAACGAACAACAAATTCCCACGCACAAAAGACAACACCTGTGATGCAATATCCTGTACAACAGGCTGTGGATAGCTGTCAAACAGGCGGTATTCTTTTGCCATATGTACCATGTCCCTGTCAAAAAGTTCCAACCCCTTGTACCGTAAAAGTTCGTTATCTGCCAACGACCATTGCCTGCGGGCATAATGGTAACTCCACCCGTTTCCTTCCCTGGGAAAATCAATCCATTCCGGATGGCCAAATTCGTTTCCCATAAAATTCAGGTACCCGTCACCTGCTGTAGCTAAAGAGAGAAGACGGATGATTTTATGTAAGGCAATGCCTCTGTCTACAACCAATGATACGGAATCTTTGTTCATAGATGTGTACATTTCCTTGTCCACAAGTCTGAAAATTATTGTTTTATCACCCACCATGGCCTGATCGTGGCATTCTGCATAAGAGATGGTACGTTCGTCGCTGCGTTTGTTGGTCAGTTCAAAAAGAATATCCCCCACATGCCAGTCCTCATCTTTGAGCTCTTTAATCCATTTGATCCAATGGTCAGCCACACCCATACTCATTCGAAAATCAAAGCCAATACCACCGTATTTCTGAGGATAAGCAAGGGAGGGCATACCGCTCACATCTTCTGCTATGGTGATTGCACGGGGATTGCATTCATGTATAAGTTGGTTAGCCAGGCCCAGATAAGTTATGGCATCTTCATCCTGTGAGCCGTCAAAATACTGGCTGTATTCTGTAAAATCACGTCCCAGACCGTGATCAAAGTAAAGCATAGATGTGACTCCGTCAAAACGAAATCCGTCAAAACGAAATTCTTCTGCCCAATATTTTATATTTGACAACAAGAAATATAGTACAGCATCTTTCCCGTAATCAAACAACCGGGAAGACCATAGCGGGTGCTCTCCTTTATCCCCCCTGTGAAAATACAGATCATACGTGCCATCAAACCGGCTCAATCCTTCTACCTCGTTTTTAACAGCATGGGAATGAACAAGATCCAAAACAACGGCTATGCCCCTTGCATGGGCCTGGTCTACCAGGTACTTCAGTTCTTCCGGTGTTCCAAAACGCGAACTGACAGCAAAAAAATTGGATACCTGATACCCAAACGATCCGTAGTAAGGATGCTCCTGGATGGCCATCAACTGTAGGGTGTTGTACCCCAAACGTTCGATTCTTGGAAGTACCTTATCGCAAAACCACGTAAAATCCGCAATACCCGGTTCTTCTGTGCTCATACCAATATGAGCTTCATAAATAAGGGGATTGGTTACACGCAAAGGATTATCATATTTCCATACATAAGGCTGGGAAGGGTTCCATACTTGCGCATTAAAAATTTTGGTTTCCGGATCCTGTACACACCTGCGTGCATAGGCGGGAAGCCGCTCTCCATACCCGCCGTGCCACTCTATAAGCCATTTGTACAATTGACCGTGTACCAATTTTTGCTCCGGCAAATGCAATTCCCAATCCCCGCCACCTACCGGATGAAATGCATAAGCGTCTTCTTTTTCCCACCCGTTGCATTCACCTAACAAATACAAACCTGTTGCATGGGGTGCCCATTCCCTGCATACCCAGCCTTCCTTTGTTTTATGAACGCCGTAATACAAATGGTTGTTGACAGCTTTTGCCAGCGAACCATGTGCTCCCGTAATCTCTGCTGCTTTGGCCTCACGCATTTGCTGCCTTCTCCACAAAACGGGCTTATAAGGCTTAAGGTAGGGATCCTGTTCCCAAATGTACCTGCTTTCTATCATTCGTTTTCAAAATCATGGAGTAGTGTATCTGCATCTTCCTGAACCTTATACAGGTAATCTCTGCAAAATTTTACCAGTTCAAGTGCTCTTTTTACTTTGGCGGCAATTTGTCCCAGATCTGCATTGGGACGTTCCAGTTCTTCCACCAATGCTTCCAGTTCTTTACGCGCTGCCTGGTACGTCATTCCTGTTTCTTTCTTCATGCTACTCCTTTTTAATAGTGTCTATGGTCGCTTCCATACTGCCTTTGTAAAGCAACGTTGTTATCTTGTCTCCCTTTCTTACATCTTTCACATCCGTCAGGGTCTTTCCTCCTGCCAGTGTAAGGGAATATCCTTTCTTAAGTAAAGTAAGCGGATTGTTACGCATAATCCGTTGTTCCTGCATTTCCAGTTCGTGTGTATGCCTGCGAACAATCCATGTTACAGCACCCCCGATATCCTTCAGCACATATTCCAGTTCCTGTTTCTCATGATCCATTCTGTTTTGAACCGCCTTTTCCAATGCACGAATTACCCGGATTGTTTTTTGTTCTTCATCTGCCAAATGGTTGTTCAGAAAATCAGCTACAGCAGTAGGTGTCTTTAGTGCCAAATAAGATACCCTGTCTGCAATATGAACATCTCTGTGGTGCCCTATCCCTGTAATTACAGGAATGGGAAACTGGGCAATATGTGCTGCCAGGTCATAATTGTCATAACTGTGGAGGTCTGTTGCGGCCCCTCCTCCACGCAGGATAAGAAGCAAATCAAAATTCCTGTCGCCGGCCAACACCTTTTCCATGGCTTCTATGATACTTGCCGGAGAATCGCTGCCTTGCATCAAGGCGGGAAAAAGAACGGTTCTGAAAGCATAACCGGCCTTCTCTATATGGTCCTTAAAGTCCTGGTATCCCGCCGCTGTAGAAGCGGAAATAACGGCCAACTGCAACGGCACAACCGGAAAAGGCAATTCTTTGTTCATGTCCAAAATGCCTTCTTTGGCCAACCGGTCCATCGTTTTTTTTCGCTCGGCTTCCACTCCTCCAATGGTATAAGACGGATCTATATTGGTAACCGTCAAGCTCAATCCGTATAACGGATGCATTCTGGGAACCACACTCAGAAGCACTTGCAAACCTACTGCAAGGTGCATACCTGTTGACGTTCTGAAATAGGGTTCAAGCAAGGCATAATTACCTGCCCAGATTACAGCCTGGGCTTTTGCCAGCAACCGATCTGTTTGCTCGTCTTTTTGTACCAGTTCCATATAACAGTGGCCGTTACGAACGGCCAGGTGGTTGATCTCGGCACGGACCCAGCAGGGTTTTTCAAATGCATTGGAAATAACTTCTTCCAGATGTCTTTGTAAATCAATCAGATCTAATTTTTGCATAGTACAAATTTACATTAAAATACCAAAAAAACGTTATCTTAGTCCCATGGAAATCAAACAGGCTGTATTTCATTCTACCTCTTTAAAAACAGAAGCTGCCCGGGAACAGGGATTGCAAGAGGTTGCATTTATTGGAAGGTCAAATGTAGGTAAGTCTTCCCTTATCAACACACTCTGCAAGAAATCCGGATTGGCCTATACATCCTCTACACCCGGCAAAACACAGTGCATCAACCGATTTTTGATTGATAACAGCTGGATTATTACAGACCTTCCGGGATACGGATACGCCAAGGTTTCCAAAACAAAAAGAGCTGCCCTGCAAGCTATGATCAACTCCTACATCCGGCAAGCTCCGGGAATGGTTCTTTTGTTTGTATTGCTGGATTCCAGGCATCCCTTACAGCAAATTGACCTTGATTTTCTTTTGCAGCTTGGGCAATGGCAAGTACCTTTTGCTGTAGTACTCACCAAAGCAGACAAACTTTCTAAAACAGCACTGGAAAAACAAATCGAGGGTTTTAAACAGTCACTTTCCGAGTATTGGGATCCGCTGCCGCCGCTGTTTTACACTTCTTCAAAAACAGGAGCAGGAAGAAAAGAGTTGTTGGATTATTTAGGTTCCATCCTTATCTTTGCATAATCTTCAAACCAAAGGGACAATGGATCATCTGCATTTATTTAAAATCTTTTCTTGCCGCGGATCCAGATATCTTGCCGAACGCATTGCCAGCCATCTGGGTCTGCCCTTGGGATTATTATCAGTAACCACATTCAGCGACGGTGAATTTCAGCCGGCTTTTGACGAAAGCGTAAGGGGTGCAACCATTTTTATTATCCAATCTACATTTCCTCCTGTTGATAATCTTTTTGAATTACTACTCACCATTGACGCAGCCAAAAGAGCATCTGCCTACAAAGTAATAGCTGTAATACCTTACTTTGGCTGGGCCCGTCAGGACCGTAAAGACAGACCTCGTGTTTCTATTGGAGCTAAAATGGTAGCCAATTTGCTTCACTCGGTGGGATGCGACCGTGTCATGACCATGGACTTGCACGCAGACCAGATACAGGGATTTTTTGATTTTCCGGTTGACCACGTATATTCAAGCTCTGTATTTGTGCCTTACATCAAGAGCCTGAATTTGGAAAACTTATCTGTTGCCGCCCCGGATATGGGAGGTGCAAAAAGAGCCAATGCGTATGCAAGGAAACTGGAATGTCCTTTAATAATTTGCCATAAATCACGTGAAAAAGCCAATGTCGTAGGCAGTATGACAGCTATTGGTGATGTAGAAGACAGAAATATTGTCATTCTGGACGACATGATTGATACGGCAGGAACCATGGTAAAAGCAGCAGAAATGATGGTAGCAAAAGGTGCCCGCAGTGTACGTGCCATTGCAACACATCCCGTCTTATCCGGACTGGCTTACAACGCCATTGCCAATTCTCCGCTGGAAGAAGTTATTGTAACAGACACCATCCCTCTTTCTGCAGATCCCAATATTGACAGAAGCAAAATTAAAGTAATATCCATAGCACAGGAATTTGCAGACATCATTGAAAAAGTATACAATTACCAATCTATAAGCAGTAAATTCACTTTGTAATGAAACCGGCCGGCGAACTGTACAAAACCCTCACAGAAGGAATTAGCCGATTTTTTAATGAAGCCGGCAAAAAAAAAGCAATCCTGGGTATTTCCGGAGGCCTTGACTCGGCTGTTGTAGCCGCTCTGGCTGCCGATGCCTTAGGCAAAGAAAACGTGCACGGCTTGCTTCTGCCGGGTCCCTACTCTACCATACATTCGATTACAGACGCTTTAAAGCTTTGCTCTTTGAACGGTTTAAATTACCATATTGTACCCATTGACAGCATTTATCAAAAATTCTTACGGGAATTGTCTTCTGTTTTTGAACACACCCAACCGGATGTTACAGAAGAAAATATCCAGGCGCGGATTCGAGGAGTTTTCCTGATGGCTTATGCCAATAAAAAAAATGCGTTGTTGCTTTGTACAAGTAACAAAAGCGAGCTGGCCATGGGGTACGGAACACTTTACGGAGACCTTACCGGAGCCCTGATGGTATTGGGAGATGTGTATAAAACACAAGTCTATGAACTGGCCGCCTTTCTGAATAAAGACACGGAGCGCATACCCGAACATACCCTAAGAAAAGCCCCTTCTGCAGAATTACGTATAGACCAAAAAGATACTGACTCACTACCTGCATACCACCTGCTGGACCCCATCCTTTTCTCGCTTTTTGAAGAAGGCCGGTCGGCGGAACAAATCATGGAATCCGGCACCCCGCCGGATTTAGTCCGGGAGGTTGCGGGTAAGGCGGGACATTACCAGTTTAAATACCTGCAGGTGCCTCCTGTTCTGGCAGTCACGGAACACCCGTTGCTCCCGGAAAACAAATGTTACCGGTATAAAAAATGACTGTTTTCTTTTTGACACTTGCAGTACTTGCTGTTGGGATTGCAGCCATGAGTCTTGCCGTAATTCTAAGAAAGAACAATAGTTTTTCAAAGTTTTCTGTAGGACACAACACACATATGAGGGAACGGGACATCCGCTGCCCTAAGGAAGAAGAAAAAACGCTCCATAAAAAAGATAAACATGGGTATTGTAGCCATTGTGGGAAGGCCTAATGTGGGTAAATCCACGCTTTTTAACAGGCTTGCAGGAAAACGACAGGCCATTGTTGATCATACATCGGGTGTGACCCGGGACCGCCATTACGGAAAAACGGACTGGAACGGAAGGGAATTTTCGATTGTTGACACAGGCGGTTATGCAGAAAAATCTGACGACATTTTTGAAGAAGAAATTCGCAGGCAGGTATTACTTGCCATTGAAGAATCAGACGCTGTCATTTTTGTTGTGGATGTTCAGACAGGCATCACAGACTACGACCAAAGCATTGCCGGGATTCTTCGAAAATCAGGGAAACCGGTAATCGTTGCCGTTAACAAAGTGGACGACGGAGGAAAAATTTTTGACACCTTCCAGTTTCATGCGTTGGGTCTGGGTGATCCAATTTCCATTGCAGCAATCAGCGGAAGCGGCACAGGAGACCTCCTTGACAAAGTACTGGAACTTCTTCCGGACGGACAGGCTTCTGAAGAGGCACATGATATACCGTATATTGCCATTGTTGGAAGGCCCAACGTGGGTAAATCTTCCTTGACCAATGCGTTTCTGGGCGAAGAAAGGAATATTGTAACTTCTGTTGCCGGAACAACCCGCGATGCCATAGCTACCCGATACAACAAATTTGGACACAATTTTATGCTGGTTGATACAGCCGGCCTCAGAAAAAAAGCAAAAACAAAAGAAGATCTTGAATTTTACTCTTCCATGCGGGCCATCAGGGCCATCGAATATTCGGATGTGTGCCTCCTTATGATTGATGCAGTTTCCGGCATTGAATCGCAAGATCTGAGCATCTTTCAATTGATCCTGAGAAACAAGAAGGGCTGTGTTATTGTAATTAATAAATGGGACCTGATTGAAAAAGAAACAAATACAATGGCAGCATTTGAAAATGTAATCCGTCAACGCACCGCTCCCTTTACAGATGTTCCTATAATTTTTGCTTCTGCTCTTAAAAAACAAAGGATACACCAGATTCTGGAAACAGCTGCCCGGGTTTTTGAAAACAAAGGCCGTCGCATTGCCACTTCACGTCTGAATGAAGTAATGTTGCCTTTGATTGAAAATTTTCCTCCTCCCGCAACAAAAGGAAAATACATCAAAATCAAATACACCACACAATTACCAACCCCCTCTCCCTCCTTTGTTTTTTTCTGTAATTTACCGCAATACGTGAAAGAGCCGTACAAACGTTTTCTTGAAAATAAACTGCGTAGTAACTTTGATTTTCACGGAGTTCCCATTCAGATATTCATGAGAAAAAAATAAAGCCGAGCCGTAAGAAGTTAATCCTTTTCAATACGTATCTGCTGCAGTGTATGCTCATCTCTTTCTGACTTCACAAAAAGAATTACACGAAAACGTTCCCCACCTGCCAGAAGGGTACCAATACAATAGAGCATAGGCACAGAACCACTCATATGAAGAATGGTGAAAGATTTGGGAGTATAACGGGAATAGAAGTTTTTCATCAGCTGCCGTGCCTGGCTTTTGCTGCAAACTCCGGCTGTTCCCAACACATCTACTTCCATATCTTCTGCAAACCATTGGGCAAAAGTAGCTGCATCCCCACTTTTCAGGTCATTCCCTATAGCAGTAAAAAGTGTCTTCAACTCCGTATCTTGCGCTCCGGCAAGGAACGGCAAACATATAGAAACACTTATCAAAAAAAGGAGTAGAGTTTTCTTCGTAGTCATAACAAAGGCCTAAAACATGGGCAAGTTACACATTATTTCTTACTTTTGCTCAATGAATATTGTGCTGCTTTGCATAGGTAAAACACAAGCGCCCTGGTTGCTGGAAGGCATTCTTGAGTATGAAAAACGGCTAAAACATTACATCCGTTTCAAACGCATAGAATTGTCCGGCATCAAAAATCCTGCGTCCTTACCCGGCCCCCTGGTCATAGAAAAAGAAGGAAAAGAGTTGTTAAAGCACATCAAAACCGGGGATCATCTTATTCTTTTTGACGAAAGAGGCAGCACCTATACTTCCAAGCAAATGTCGTTCCAAATTGAACAACATATGCAAAAAGGAACACGTTCCCTTGTGTTTGCCATTGGAGGCGCCTATGGGTTTTCAGAAGAAGTGAGAAACAGAGCGCAGGAGACATGGTCCCTTTCACACCTTACATTTCCCCACCAACTGGTACGTTTGTTGTGTGTTGAACAAATCTACAGGTGTTTTACCATCATTAAAAAAGAAGGTTACCACCACGAATGAAACTGAAGAACATATCTGAAAAATTGTGGAAACACAGGTTCCTGCTGCCTCTGATTGCCGCTGTGATTCTTTTTCTACTATCTTTCTTTGAGCTTACTTCCCACAACCAACGTATGGTACGTCTGGTAGGTGTTGAAAAGGTACTGCACCGCAAACAGTATACCATTGAGGAAATAGCACGCAGGGAACTGGAGCAGGAGGGTATGGCAGACCTCTCCGAAAAAAACGTACCGGAAGATATGGTTATCTATAAATACTATAGAGACAGCCTTATCTCCTGGATTCATACCTTCCCCATCATCAACGACAGCTACAGTCCCGGTTCCATGTTTCCCGGTTTCTCCTATTTTTCCAGAAGTTCTATCCTTCACCAGCCGCTTGCCGGAGTGGACGGAACGGAACAGTACATGAATCTGGGAAGTGCCTGGTACGTAGTAAAGGCATACAGCAAAGACTACGTAACTATCATAACGGGCATCCTTATCCGGACAGATTTTCCTTTCAGTAACAATTTCGTTGAATCCAAAACCAACCAATCCCTGAAGCTGCCTGCCCATTGTTCTATTGTTCCTCTTAATCTGGATGAAGGGTTCATTGTATTTGGGAAAGATAACGGCATCCTATTTACCATATTGAACGACACCACTATGCAGGGGCAGTCAGATGCCGTAATCCTCAGGTGGTTCGCAATTACACTGGTATTGCTGTCGCTGCTTATGTTTTATTACCGGAACAGAAAAGCAAAATATGCCCTGTACCTGATTGTTGTTTTGGCTTTTCTTCGGTTCCTTACGTCTGCGTATGCCGATTCCCTGCAATTAGACACGCTGTTTTTTTCACCCTTGTTGTTTGCCGGAGGCCTGCTGGAAAATTCACTGGCAGCCATGGCTCTGAATACGATTCTCATTTTTATAAGTTCATGGGCACTATATCTGGCACGAGAAGATTTAGGGCGAATCAGGAATTCCCTTAAGAAACCAGGGGCTGTGCTGCTGAATGTAGTATTTATCGTACTCATTACCGGATGTGTCCTGCTTACGCACCATACCTTAAAGGCTTTGACAATGGATTCCAACATTGTCCTGGAATTGTTCAAATTGGATGAAATCACCTGGTATTCTATTCTAGCTTATATACTTATTTCTTTTTTACTCCTTTCAACCTTTCTGTTATTCCGTACCCTCTTAGTAAGCAACCGGGTCCCTGCACACTCTTTCTTTTGCAGCAACCGTTTTACGTATTTATACGTTCTCTTTGCTGCTCTCTACAGTTTATTCGCTGTAAGCCGGTATGGAAATGAAAAAGAGATGAATCTGTACAGGGTCTGGACGCAGAAAATGTCGGTTGAAAGGGATTTAAAACTGGAAATGCAGCTCAGACGCATAGAAGAAAGAATAGCCATAGATCCCATTCTCTCCATCATGATTCAGATGGAACAGGACCACGATCTGATCCTGTCCCGCATCAGAGAAACTTATTTTTCAGATTTTCTTCAAAAATACCAAATTCAAATAACTATTTGTGAACCGGGTGACGTTCTGGCAGTTGCGGGGTTACCCAGACCTGTATCCTGTTACCAGTATTTTCACAGCGAAATACTGAAAAACGGAACCCCCCTGGCAGAAGATTCCAGGTTCTACAATATGGACAACAAACTGGGAACGGTCAGCTACATTGGCGCTTTTACATTTTACAGCTACAGCGGATCCCAGGATCTATATATAGTACTTGATTCCAGATACATCAAAGATGCTTTGGGCTACCCGTCCCTGCTTTCGGACAGGTCACAGCTGGATCGTTTCAAATTGCCTTACGACTATTCCTATGCCAAATACATCAACAACAAACTAGTATCCAATAGCGGTAAACATGTATACCCCGGCAAGTTATCTTTCCATCCGGAAGAAGGTTTCAACCTGCGTAAAGAAAACAAAAACCTACACAGCTATTACAAAATAGATAACAAAGTACTCGTTATTACCCGTCCGCTACGAACTCCGTTGCCGTACCTGGTTTCTTTATCGTATCTGTTTTTGTTCTACGGACTATTCTTTGTACTGGCACTGGCGCTTTTAAGGGAAAATGACCTTAAAATAGATCTTCCCAAAAATTCATTCAGACGCAAAATCACCTTTTTACTGGTGGGACTTCTTTCTGTGGCGCTCATTCTCATGGCTGCAGGTAGTATTGGCTTTGGGCTCAAACAATACGAAGAAACAAACAACAGGCAAATGAGGCAACAAATGGACGCCGCCCGCTCATCTCTGGAAGAGTACACCCGGTTTGCCGACAGATCTGCCGATCCTACAGCCAATGCAATGGAACTTATGAATACCATCAACCGGCTGTCTTCCAACATGCAGATACATGTCAACCTGTTTGACCCACACGGAAGGTTATTCCGTTCTTCACAACCGGAAATATTTGAACGCCATTTGCTGGGAGCCCGAATGGACGGAGAGGCATTCCTCCAGCTGAAATACAATGAAGAATCGCAGTTTGTTCAAAAAGAACAGATTGGTTCCCTGGTGTATTATTCCATGTACGCACCGTTATACAACACAAACGGCCAACTGGTCGCCTACATCAACATTCCATACCTTTCCGGCCAGACAGATGTCAGCAAAGATACTTCGTCCATTGTTGCGGCCATTGTAAACCTGTACCTTCTTTTGTTATTGGGAGCTGTCTTTGTAAGCTACACATTTTCGAATCAGATTACCCGGCCCCTGGCAGAACTGGGAGAAAAAATCAGCCGCCTGGACGTAACCCAAAAACCCGACCACATCTACTACGCATCCGACGACGAGCTGGGACTTCTGGTAAAGGCATACAATAAAATGGCGGACGACCTGAACGAAAGTACCCAACGTCTGGCTCAATCTGAAAGAGAACAGGCCTGGCGTGAAATGGCACGTCAGATTGCCCATGAAATCAAAAACCCGTTAACCCCCATGCGCCTGAGTATTCAGCACCTGATCCGGTTAAAACAAGAAAATTCTCCCAGGTGGCTGGAACAATTTGACAAAATTGCCAATTCGCTTCTGGAACAAATAGACATATTATCGAATGCTGCTTCTGAGTTTTCCAACTTTTCACGTTTCAATACAGAAGAACCGGTAGAAGTAGAACTCAATGCGCTCATCAGGGAGCAAATGGTGCTGTTTTCCACTTTTGAACATATTAAAATTCATCTTGAATCGGATGTTCCGGATGCCCGGGTACGCGTCAGGCGTTCGCAATGGGTCAGCCTGATGGTTAACCTGCTTTCAAACGCCGTACAATCTGTAGAAAAACAGCAAATTGGGGTAATCAGTATTTATTTAGCAGACGAAGGCGATACCTACCTGATCCGGGTTGCTGACAACGGTCCCGGAGTTCCTCCGGAATTCCAACACAAACTATTTCATCCCAACTTTACGACCAAGAGCGGAGGCACAGGACTGGGACTGGCTATTTGCCGAGGCATTGTTGAGCAATACCGAGGCGAGATTTTCTATACTTCTTCTGAATGGGGAGGAGCCTGCTTTAACGTCCGAATCCCAAAAATGCCCGTTAATTAAATAACGGTTCTGCGTAAGCCTTTACATCTTCCTCTTCTATAGTTCCGGAAGATAAGATGATGAGCCTTTCAATAACGTTTCTCAACTCGCGCACATTACCTGTCCAGTGGAGCTTCTGCAACTCATCCAATGCCCCGGGAGTTATCTCCCTTACAGCCGTTCCATATTCCTGACAAATCTGTTCTATAAAATACTCCGCAAGCAAGGGTATGTCTTCTTTCCGGTCAGCCAAGGGCGGTACATGTATCAGAATCACACCCAGCCTGTGGTACAAATCTTCCCTGAACGTGCCTTTATTAATTTCCTCTATCAAATCTTTATTGGTAGCAGTGACCACCCTTACATTCACGTTAATATCCTTATCTGAACCAACCCGTGTTATCTTATTTTCCTGCAATACACGCAAGACTTTCGCCTGAGCGGCCAAAGACATATCTCCTATTTCGTCCAGAAACAACGTGCCACCGTCTGCCTGTTCAAACTTCCCTTTATGTTGCCTGATAGCAGACGTAAAAGACCCTTTTTCATGTCCAAAAAGCTCGCTTTCAATAAGTTCACCGGGAATTGCTGCACAGTTTACTTCCACAAACGGCATGTTTGACCGGTTACTCTTTTCATGAAGCCATCTGGCAACCAGCTCTTTCCCTGTTCCATTTGACCCCGTAATCAACACCCTCGCATCTGTTGTAGCAACACGATCAATCATATCCCAAATACGGTTGATGGCAGCCGATTTTCCTATAATAGGAGGAATTTTCCCATCTTTTCTCTTCAGTTTTTTATTCTCCTGGACCAGCGTGGATTTGTCGTTGGCATTCCGGATAGTAATAAGTATCCGGTTCAGGTCCAAAGGTTTCTCTATGAAATCATACGCACCTTTTTTAATACACTCAACGGCCGTATCAATATTTCCATGGCCGGATATCATAATCACAGGCATATCCAATGCCATCTCCTGAATCTTTTCCAGCACCTCAATACCATCAATTCCCGGCATCTTAATGTCACAAAATACCGTGTCTATCTGTTCTTTACCTGTTTCCAGTATAGCAAGAGCCTGTTCTCCGTTTTCTGCAAGTACCACCTGGTATCCTTCATATTCCAGAATTTCTTTCATGGTATTGCGAATACTTTTCTCGTCATCTATAATCAATATCTTCATACATCCTGCTTTTTCGCAAGCAAAGATAGCGCGAATTTCAGAAATAGCAGATTTTCGTTACTTTTGGAATAGATATGAAAAAAATGATTGTTGCCATTGACGGGCACTCTTCCACCGGAAAGAGTACGTTTGCCAAAGCCATAGCCAAAGCCATGGACTATACGTACCTGGACTCGGGTGCCTTATACAGGGCCGTCACCCTGTTTGCTTTGGAACACGGCTTAATAAACAGCGACGGACACCCTCAAACACAGGACCTTACCAAGCGACTGCCTGAAATCTGCCTGTCTTTTCACCGTGATGCAGCTACCGGGGAAAAACACACGTTTCTGAACGGGAAAGACGTAGAAAAGAAAATCAGAAGTTTAGAAGTATCTGCCAGTGTAAGCCCCGTATCTGAAATTCCGGAGGTACGAAATTTTATAGACAAGCAATTAAAAGAATGGGGAAAAGAAAAAGCCATCGTCATGGATGGCCGGGACATAGGCACGGCCGTTTTCCCCCAAGCCGAGGTGAAAATCTTTATGACAGCACCTGCGGAAATCCGGGCGCAACGGCGCCTTGCCGAGTTGCAGGCAAAAGGCCTGTCCGGAACTTTTGAAGAAATATTGGAGAACATCCGCCAACGGGACCATACAGATTCCAGCCGGGCAAAACATCCGCTCAAAAAAGCCCCGGATGCCCTATTGCTGGACAACGGCAACATGACCGTTGAAGACCAGATGGACTGGTTCAGAAAAATAATGAAAGAAACATGGGATATCACGTTGAAATAGATAAAAAGTCCGGGTTCTGTTCCGGTGTCATACAAGCCATCCGCTGTGCAGAAAAAGCCCTGGAGGGAAACAAGAAAGTGTATTCGTTGGGAGCTATTGTACACAACAACGAAGAATTAAGAAGGTTGCAGGAAAAAGGCCTTAACATTATCAGACATACAGACCTGCCCACCCTGCCCAAAGACGCCACCGTATTGGTAAGAGCACACGGCGAACCTCCTTCAACGTACGCACAAATTGAGCAACACGGCTTGCATTTGCTGGAATGTACATGCCCCGTTGTACTGAAGCTGCAAAAAAAAATCAAGCAGGAACATACCCGAATAAAGCCCCATAACGGACAAATCATCCTCTTTGGAAAAAAAGGACATGCAGAAGTGGTCGGTCTCATTGGCCAGGTAGGTGGAGACGCCCTGGTTATTGAAAACGAAACGGATGTAAACAGCCTTGTTTTTACGGGCGGTCCGGTATCTCTTTTCTCTCAAACCACAAAGAACCCCGAGCATTACAAAGCCACGGCGCACCAACTCAGAAAAACCATAACTTCCCGAGGCCTGGATCCGTCTCTGCTTACCGTATTCAACACCATTTGTGCCCAAGTGGACAACAGGCATGAAGAGCTGGCACATTTTGCACGCAACCGGTCCCTCATTCTTTTTGTAGCCGGTAAAGAAAGTTCCAATGGGAAAGTTCTTTTTCAAACGTGCAAAAGCGCCAACCCACGCAGCTATGCCATTGAAAATCCGGAAGGTATTTCCCAAAAATGGTTTCGGTCCGGCGACACGGTAGGTGTATGCGGCGCTACTTCAACCCCGCTCTGGCTTATGGAACAAGTGGCAGAAACCGTTCGTAACATGCCCTGAAAGAACTCTATGATGAAAGAAATGTATGCCAACATACTTTTCCCCTTGGCTTTGGATAGTGAATTTACTTACCGGATCCCCCCGGAACTTACCCCGGCAGCCGTCCCGGGAAAACAAGTAACCGCCCCGGTAGGAAATCACATCCAGACAGGCATCATCACGCACATTTTTGACGTGCCGCATACACTTGACGTGCCACCCACCCTTGAAAAAGAGCCTGAACTACCTTCCGTAAGCGACATAAAAAATATCCTGAGCATAGAAGAAAAATTACCCGTTATCCCGGAAAAAACATTGCAATTCTGGCATTGGATAGCCTCCTATTACCTCTGCCCCACAGGCCTGGTCGCCAAAATGGCCTCCTCCTCCTGGAAATTCAAACGCCGCGCACCCACCCCGCAAGCAACCCCGCAAGCAACTTCAGCACAAACTCCGGCACAAGCTCCGGACGAACCCCTCGGCAAAGAATCAACTCCGCTTCCCCTTTACCTCCAACTCGGCAAACGTACAGAAATCTACAAGAAAGAGATTCTGGCAGCCACCCGTGCCGGAAAACAATGCCTGGTTTTATGCCCCGACATGATTTCCTGCGAAAGCGTTTACAACGCCCTGTTGCCCGGGCTGGAAGACCGGTTGTTTTGTTTCCATTCCAAAAGAACCACCAAAGAACTGGGCCGAGCCAAAAGAGAACTGTATGCAGGGTACCCCTGTGCCGTAGTGGGCATGCACCAGGCACTTTTGCTGCCGTTTACCCATCCGGGGCTGATTGTCGTTGAACGCGAAGAACATCCCGGCCACAAAAAAACAGACGCCCTCCCGCTACTTCATAGCAGAGACGCAGCCATGATGCTGGGGCATATATTTGCATCCCGTGTGATTTTGGGCTCTGCCTCGCCCTCCCTGGAAACGCTGTACAACCTCAACCTCGGCAAGCACAAGGCATATCCCGGCATTCCGACACCCGGCATTCCGACACCCGGCATTCCGACACCCGGCATTCCGACACCCGGCATTCCTACCCCCGACCTTTCTTCCCAACAAGTGACCGTTATCAACACGTCCCTATCTTATCCGACTGTTTCTGCTACCGAACTTATAGATTTTCGTACCCGGGAAAAGATAGACCAATGCAAAGCTGAAGGCAGGGAGGTATTGCTAATCCAGGGCGACCCCTCCTTGTGGGAAGAGTTACCTCAGGAAGAAAACGTCACATGGTGTCGCCCCTTCCAAACACACCACCACCTGAAACCAAACACCGGCCTCGTCTGTTTTTTAGGCATGGATGTCTTTCTGTCCGGCAAAAACTTTCGCGCCACAGAACAAGCCTGCCACCTGATGGCAGATCTGCTCTGTTGGGCAGCCGCACAACCTACCGCTGTTACTGAACCCACATCTGCTACTATTTGTGTCCAGACTTCTAATGTGCAACATCCTATTTTCGAGTACCTGCAAACAGGAAGCATCTACAATGCTTTCTCCGCTTTACTGCAAGAAAGACAAACGTTCCGCTACCCGCCTTATACACGTCTGTTGCATATTACCGTATGGCACCACAATAAAACAACAGCCAAAGAAAAAACCAACCTGCTGCATTCCCGGCTTCTAAAAGCCCAAACAGGCATACGTATAGAAGGCCCGTTCGAACCCACCGTATGGCACTCCCTCCACTTTGCCTATCGCCTGCAATGCACCTTACCCAAAACCTCTAAAGCACAAGCCATCAAAAACACCCTTGCCGCAACCATCAAAACCACCCCTCTGGCCCCCGCCAGATACAGGATAGATGTGGATCCCGGGTAACGGGTGAGCGGGTGATGGTTTTCCCTTATTTTTCGATCTTTGTTAGCCAATCTATTGCGTTTATTTTTTTTATTCCGTTATAGGTACCCGTTTCGTAATCCATTGTGATTAAAAGTTTTTCATGATGGTCTGCAATATTGTTAAAGGATGCTAATTCACGTTTTAAAGTCGCTGCGTTTTGTACTGTTTGCGCAACTTGTATGTATTGTGTGAAGCCCTTGTTATTGCGAACAACAAAATCAACTTCCA
>Ga0265295_1000322_pt1 | contig 98142 bp, 92 predicted proteins | sample Munlansysbiofilm_FD_192503 | JGI IMG/M metagenome (GOLD analysis project Ga0265295, IMG submission 192503) | Leachate microbial communities from a municipal landfill in Southern Ontario, Canada - Methane capture system biofilm | ecosystem: Engineered > Solid waste > Landfill > Unclassified ... | reverse complement strand
AACCTACGAAATGTAGGTTTGGATCTTTTGGCTCTGGGCTAGCCCTCAAAGCTTGTGGAGAAGACAGTCAGTCTTAGTAACTTCGGTTCCTAAGCAGTCTTCTGGGAAGCAAGAAGCCCATCTGTGTTTAGCAGATGGGTAGTAAATCCCGATATCGGGATTTGGTAGTCACTGATAGTTTGTTGTTTATGGCAACTATTCCCTTGACCAACAAGGGAAGAATTGCCATCCTATTGCTAGGAGATCCTATCATGAACAAAACGCTCATTATCATATTGGCCATCATAATCATCCTCTTGTTGCTGTTCTTCGTATCACGCGCCTTCGCACAAGGAACTGCTGAAACCTCCCCGGATTTGGGCAAGAAAGCCCCCTATCGCAAGATATCGGCCGAACAGGCCAAGGCGATGATCGATGGCGGGCAAAGGGTGACCATCGTTGACGTGCGCACCCCCGGTGAGTTTGGTGCAGCTCATATCAAGGATGCCATCAACATCGCGAACGAGACCATCATGGGAGAAAACCCCTCTGGCCTTACTGACCTGGATGCGACCATCCTGGTCTACTGCAGAAGCGGGGCCAGAAGCGCCCAGGCCAGCAAGAAGCTGCTCGCCCTCGGTTACACCGAAGTCTATGATTTTGGCGGGATCATCAACTGGCCCTATGGGACAGTACAGTGAGGCCGCCCTTGATCAGAAGTGCAATCAGAAATCCGGAATATCTGCATATCCACCTACCGCAAGGCATCTTTGCCTATGGCTCTGACCAGGAGTGGTACCCCACCCTTTGGCAAAGGAGGGCGGGGTGCGGCCCGACAACGGCAAGCAACCTGATGCTCTACTTCCTCCAACGGCAACAGATGCGCACCATCGACCAGGAGCAGGCGGTCCTTCTGATGCAACAGATGTGGAAGCTCATCACCCCTGGGATCATGGGGGTGCATCTGCTCAGCCAGTTTACCCGCGGTGTCGATGCCTTGTTACCCCAGATCCCCTTGGCACTCTCTGCCCAGAGCTTGAAGATCCCCAAGGCAAAGGAGAAGAGACCTTCCCTTGCAAGGGTGGTGGAGTTCCTGGTCTCCTCCTTCGAGGCTGACTCACCTGTAGCATTCCTCAACCTCTCCAAGGGATCTGTGACAAACCTGGATGAGTGGCACTGGGTCACCCTCGTCGGCATTGAGCAGGAAGGGGAGGGCCAACCCCTCCTTGCCACGCTCTTTGATGCTTCGCAGCAATGGAAGATAGATCTGGGCCTCTGGCTGGAGAGCACAACGCGCGGTGGAGGCTTTGTCAGCTACCATCCCTCTGTTGGCTAAGGAGGGCGATGGCCTCTTCTTCCCCTACTGGCCTGCTGAACAGGTAGCCCTGCATGAAGTCACACCCCATGTCCAGGAGCTTGCGGTGCTGCTCCTTTGTCTCCACCCCCTCTGCTATGATCTGCTTGCCGAGGTGATGGGCCATGGAGATGATGTCGGATGAAATGCCTGAATCCTTCGGGTCCATGATCTTGTCGACGAACTGCTTGTCAAGCTTCAGCGTGTCCACAACCAGCCCCTGCAACCTGTTCAGCGAGGAGAATCCGGTGCCGAAGTCATCTATGGCGATGCGTATCCCCAAGGCGTGGATCTTCTTCATCTGCTTGGAGAGGAATTCGAAATTGCTGGAGAAAACTGACTCCGTCAGCTCTATTTCAAGTTGCTCTGTCCGTATCCCCCCCTCTGCAGCTATGGTTTGGATGGCATCGACAAAGGTTTCATCCAGCAGCTGCATCGCCGAGACATTGATGGCGATGGGGTATGAGCCGTAGCCCCTGTCTGTAAGCTTCTTCACGAAGGCCGCCGCCTTCTGCAGGATGACCTTTCCCAGGGGGATGATCAGGTGCCTGGACTCTGCTATGGCAATGAATTCCAAGGGGGGGGACACTGCCCAGGATGGTGCTGTGCATGCGGGCCAGGGCTTCAAAACTTATGATGGAACCATTTCTGGAGTTTACTATCGGCTGATAGACAAGGTGGAGGATTCCCTTTTCTCCAGCGATCACCCTCTTGAGCTCTGTTTCTATGGTGTCCTGGCGCACTATCTCCTCTTCGATCTCTTCAGTATAGAACTGGATGCGGTTGCGCTTGTTTGCCGCGCTCAAGGCTATGGAGGCCCTCTTGATGATGAGGTCAAAATCAACGACAGCTTTGTTCCACTCCACCACCCCGACGGTAAAATCAACCGAACCCAAGGCCCCTCCCTCATCGTTGATGCCAAGGATCTGTTTGCACAGGGTGCGCAACACCTCCTGGGACTCGTAGTTCTTGACCGTGATGATGAACTGGTCATCGGTGAAGCGGTAGGCCTGCAGCTCCGCCGCTTTGGTTGCGATGCACCCAAGGCTTTGGGCTATAAGGTGCAGAAGCTCATCACCATAGTTGTAGCCATAGATGAGGTTGATGAACTTGAAGTGCAAGGGGTTGATGATGATGAGGGCGAGCTTCTTGTGCTCCTGCTCCAGCAGTACCCGTTTGAGGTAGCGGATGTTGGGAAGAGACGTGGTCTCATCATAGTAGGCAACGGAGAAGATATGCTTGTTCTTATTCGCTATGTTGATGACGGAGATGGAGAAAAGCATGAAGATAACCAGCAGGAGAGCGGTTGTGGTCAGCGCAATCCTGGCAAAGAGCCTGTTGGTGTTGGTGAGGTCGAAGAGGAGGGCGAGCGTTCCCAGCTGCACCCCATCAACCTTGATGGATAGGTAGAGCTTCAGGTGCCAGTCAAGCCTTCCCCCGTCGAATGAAACATGGGGGGGTCCCTCAGAGAGGAGGCCCCGGGCGAGTGTCTCATCATCTATGCTCTGCCCGATCTCTGCGGGGATGGATGAAGCTGTTATCATGTTGGCGGGGTTTATGAATGCGATTTGGGTCTGGGGACTCCTTTTTGCCATCTGGTCAATGAGCCACTGCTCATCCAGTTGGGCATACAGGTATGCAAGCTTGTCGGCCTTGATGCCGCTCTGGACCATCCTTCCATCCCCATACCGCTGATAGCTGTACATCCAGAAGGCTTCGGCATCCTCACTGTCCGCCCTGATCGAATCGACACTATGATCAAGGCCACTTTCAAGGAAAGCCCTGACAGGATGGTCCTGTGGGGCAAGCCAGTGTGGATAGAGGTTGTCACTGGAGTATTCGACCCTCCCCTCATTGTCATAGAGGTAGAACACATCAACATTGAGGGTCTTGGCAAGGTCGGCGAGCATCTGGTTTGAAAAGGGGCCCTCCTGCATGGAGACAATGTTCCCAGCTACTCGAAGGGTAGTGTGAAGCTGTTCGGTAAGCAGGGCCTTCGCATCAAGGGTAGACTCCAGGGTGTTTGCATAGGTTTGTGCAAGAACGGTAGCCTCTTGTGTTTTTTCAGTGAGGTAGAACTCATTGAAATAGGCGATTATCAGAAAGCCGGCAAGGGCGAAGAGGAGAAGGCCAACTGCCAAGGGGATGAATATGCTCCTCTTGCTGCTTGTCTGCCTCTTGTAGATATGTCTTGCCATGAGTCCCCTTCCTGTTTCTATGGTCTTACCCTAACACTTGGTTTTGACACTTGTCAATGTTTTACTATCTTCATACTATGGATTTACTCACATATCACATCAGCAGGGGTCTAGTGATTACGGCGGGCCTCATACAGGAAGTATATGAACCGGGTTCTGTACTTCAGCGTTTCTGTAGGACATGCGTCAATGCAGTGCCCGCAACCGACACAGCTCAGATCTTCCATGGGAAGCCCGTGCATGGCGTAGGACCTGACATCAATGGAGAGCGGACAGGCAGCGGTGCACTTCCCACACTGGATGCAGTGGGTTTGGTTTGTAGCAATTCTCTGACCTCCCACTCTCCCTAACCATCCTAACAAGGTACCTAAGGGGCAGTAGTAGCAGTAGAGCCTTCCGACGAACGCCACCCAAAAGAACATGGCCATCAGCAGTTCGAAGATGAGATACTTGACTGTCTCCAGCTTTGCTATGGATGGGTGGCCCCCCCCTGTCTTGAAGAGGGTCCAGTAGAGGGTAAGGGCGAGCGCCATGACGAAGAAGAGCTTTCGTATCACCGCGACCAGGGCGAGCCTTCCTGGTAGAAGAGGGGTCTTGAAAGCTCCAACCAGGGGGAAGGCAGGAGCGAAGACCTCTGAGGCAAACCCATTGAAGAGGCAGAGCGTGGAGCACTGCACCCTTCGGCCGAACAGCACTGTCCCCACCAGGATGGTGGCGCTGTAGATCCAGAAGAAGAGCAAGGAGGAGCGGATGCCGCTCAGGGCTATGCTCCCTGTGAGGCTGCTGTGCATCGCTGTCCCCTCCACCCCTGCCTGAAGCGGCACGGTGGACCAGGGCAAGGGCATGGCGAAATAGTAGAGCTCGGGGTTTTTCAACAGCAGAGGAAGGATGATGTGGACCAGCAGCGCCGCTAGGCAGAAACCTATGAGATTGCCCTTGCGCATGGTGGTCCGCTGTTTTTTCTTGTGGATGATGCGCAGGGTAAGCCAGCCGCATACCACGATGAGCACACTCTTGAACCAGTTCTCATAGAAGTGCCACAGCCCTGTGATGGCCTTTGCCACCTTGGCTGTGGCAGAGGGGAGATAGCCCCAGTTGAGTGAGGCTATGACCAGGCACAGGACAATATAGGTCCAAAGAAGCGCTTTCAGCAGGCGCAGTTCCCAAGAAACAGCGCTCATCAGAGGGGTGCTGTCGTTTTGCGTTTCATAAACAGGATGAGAACCAGTGTAGCTGTCAGGACAACCAGGGCGCCGATGACCGTGGCGATGACCGTCGGGTAGGCATTGTTGAAGGCTGCCTCTGAGGTGTGCTTGATGAGAATTCCTGCAAATGCCCAGATGAGGGTGGCGACGTAGGGGATGTCCCTGCCCTGGATGGCGGTGGTGATGCCTATGAGCGTGCCTATGATGATAAGGGTGCTTGTCCAGGCGGCTTCACTGAGGCCCCATCCGCTCCAGCCCATGGTGACCAGCAGAGCTGTCACATTGGCGATGGTGGCAACGGTTATCCACCCGAAATAGATGGAGAAGGGCAGGCGTATGAAGAACCACTCCTTGCCTGTCATGGCTGTCTTCCTGAGTGTCAGGTGGATGACCACAAGCGAGAGGAGGATGAAAAGCATGAGGACAAGGGAGAAGAGTATGAGCTGGTAGTGCCAGCAGAAGATCCAGACGGAGTTGATAAGAGAGGAGAATGCGAAGATGCTGCCGATCTGTGCAAGGAGGGCCTTGTCGGTAGGATTTTCCTTTTGGAAGAGCCCGAGCTGGTAGAGGGTGTACAGGCCAAGCAGGAGGTAGATGACCCCCCAGATGGAGAACGTGATCCCAGCCGGTGCGAAGAGGTTGGGAAACGAGTCTGATACCTCTCCTGTGGTGATTCCCGCTATGGGCAGGATGTTCGCAAGGGCGTTGACGGTTACCATCAGGACAAAGGTGATGGTGACGAGAATCGAGGTCGGGGTGAACTTTTGTTTCTTTTTCATATGCTCTCCTACATCATGAAGTAGTATGAGGTGAGAACCTCATCCACCGCATGGTTGTTTGCTAGGGTAAGAATCGATTGCTTGAGCTTGTCCAAGGGGATTTCCGCCCTCTTGTACGCTGCAATCCTTTTGTCGATGCGCCTGCCCTCAGTGGGGGTGCGTATGCACTGCTTGGCTACGGTCTCGGCTGTGATGACCGCCTGGGGCCTGGATACCTCCATGGCGAGGATTCTCTCAAGGAGGCGGTAGAAGGCGACGCCTAGGCTCTGTCCATCACCACCTCCTTGCAGGAGTTCTTTGATCTCCCATACCATTGCGGGATCTCGTTCATGGACGAGGGGGCGGTATCGCTGCCATTGGGCCTCGAGCTGCTCCCTGGTAGCACCGCTGGTGGCATGCATGCACTTCAAGGCGGAGATGTTCTTGTCCTTGACCTCAAGCATGATGTCTATGGACAGCCCTGACAGTCCCTCATAAAAGAGGAGGAACTCATCCAAGGCGATGGAGGGGGAGTGTGAACCCGCTCTTTTTGTAGGATCCTGCTGGGAGTAGTGGATCTTCTGCCTCCCGTCGCCAGGCTTCCAGGTGGATGCGCACTGGAGCATCCACTCTCTCTCAGTCAGGGCCTCCCTGCCGGGATTGATCGCGTGGTGCAGGTTGTCAAATACAGCGGGGCAGCCCGCTTTCTCTGCTATGGCCAGCACTTCGCCTATGGTATAGAGCTTGTCGTCATTCTCTATGACAAGCCTCTGTCTGACCTCATGGGGAAGGGAGCGGTAGACTGTGATGAAGCGCCTGCTCGCAGCCTCCTTGTCCCCATACCCCCCTCCGATATGCAGTATGATCTTAGCATCAGGGGTGCAGCCCAGGCTGGCAAGCACCCTGGCATGGTAGAGCAGGTCGGCTATGGCGTTGTCCACCACACTCTTGTTTGGGGAGTTTATGACGGTGTACTGCCCCGGATGCATGGAAAGGCGGATGCCCCCCTCTTGTGCAAGCACCCCAATGGAAGCGAGCTCGGATGCAAACACCTCCCACCAGGGCAGGGTGTTTGCAACGCTCGAGCCGAAGGGGATGAGGTCGCTGCTGATGCGGAAGAGTTCGATGCCTTGGCCCTTGGTATAGGTGATCAGGTTTTTCAGGTGGGCGATGTTGGTCCTGCAGGTATCCATCAGTGTCTTTTCAGAAACACTGGCCAGCGTGAGGCTTTTCATCTCAGTTTGCGGCACCCCTGCAGCCAGGCAAGCATAGCCTATACCCATTGGAACTCCTTTGCGATCACTTCCTATAGTGTAGACGTAGCTCTAAGCAATGTCAAAACAAAAGGCGAGGGGAGCTCAGGGCATTGACAGGAGCATACCTCAGAGGTGATGCTTAGCGGGTATGCTGATAGGGGAAATTGAACTCCCCCTATCTCTATAAGGAGGATTTATGTATACACCTTCAGAACATCGCTATGATACTATGCTGTACAACTACTGCGGTACAAGCGGTCTAAAACTTCCCGCCGTCTCCTTGGGGCTGTGGCATAATTTTGGAGACATCACATCCCTGGCCAACGCAAGGGCGATGATCCACACCGCCTTTGACCTGGGGATAACACACTTTGACCTTGCAAACAACTATGGTCCCCCTGCGGGATCGGCAGAGTCCAACTTCGGCAAGATCCTTGCCCAGGACCTGGGCGGGTACCGTGACGAGCTGCTCATCTCCACCAAGGCGGGCTACGATATGTGGAGCGGCCCCTACGGCGAGTGGGGCAGTCGCAAATATCTCCTGGCAAGCCTGGATCAGAGCCTCAAGCGCATGGGCCTTGAGTATGTGGATATCTTCTACTCCCACCGATTCGATCCCAACACCCCCCTCGAAGAGACGATGGGCGCCTTGGAGACAGCCTACAGGCAGGGCAAGGCCCTCTATGTCGGCCTCTCCTCATACTCGGCAAAGAAGACACGCCAGGCCCACGACATTCTCAAGGCCCGAGGGGTTCCTGTGCTGATCCACCAGCCATCCTACTCGATGCTCAACCGATGGGTTGAGGAGTCCCTGTTGGATACCCTGGGAGAGTTGGGCATCGGTACCATCTGCTTCTCCCCCTTGGCACAGGGAATGCTCACCGACAAGTACCTTGGCGCCATCCCTGAGGAGAGCAGGGCAGGCAAGGAGGGGACATCGCTGTCCAAGGCGTTGCTGACAGAGGAGAACCTCAAGCGCATCAAGGCCCTCAATGAGATAGCCAGGACGCGCAAGCAGAGCCTTGCCCAGATGGCCCTGAGCTGGGTGCTCAGGCGCAAGGAGATCACTTCAGTGCTCATCGGAGCAAGCTCCCCTGAGCAGATCAAGGAGAATGTGGGTGCATTGGACCACCTGATCTTCACCGATGATGAGCTCAAGGAGATCGACAAGTATGCCCAGGATGGCAACATCAACCTCTGGGCCCGCTCCAGTGACGAGAAGTGATGCCCGCCGCTGAAAAGATCATCACCGATGTATGTTCAGGAGAAAAGAATAGAAAGAGATAGAAAAAAAGAACACCTAGAATAAAAATACAAGAGAACAAGCAATGAAGGCCATCACCGCTACCGGAGATGGCCTTCATCCTCTTGGAGCTTTGGCTATGGTTCGGCAAGGGGTCGGTAGGTGGACAAAGTGGTGAACAAGGCCTGTATCTCCTGAGAAAAGAGCAGACCGCTACTGCGAATATGCATCGGCTGTGATATTCTATACACCACCAATGGCATTGTATGTTTCAAAAGAATTGAATCAACAACGTCGGAGAACTCTACATCTGCTACATCACAAGGAAAGGGCTTCTGCCATGGATGACACAACAGGGACCAGCGATTTTGGTATAGAGATACGGGATGCAGTTGGCCCCGCCGGGGTAGGCCGGAGCGCAGGGCGTAGGGGCATACAACGCGTTGTAAGCATCATCGATGGGGGCGTGGCCGAACCCGGGGTATCCTACCCGCTTTCTGAAATCTTCGTGATGGCCTTCTTTGCCACCCTCGGGGGGGCTGAGACTTTCTCGGAGATGGAGCTTTTCTACCAATGCAAGCAAAAGTTCTTCAGCAAGTTCCTGCCCATGGCGGCGGGTATCCCCACCTCTGATCTCTTGTGCAGGGTCTTCTCACTGCTGGATGCGGGGCGGTTCAGTGATGACCTGATACTGTGCATCATGGAAGCTTTGAAACAGCTGCGCAGGGTGCGTAAGATACCCAAGCCGACCATGAGCCAGCCCAGTGTCGAAGGCAAAGAGGCAGGCGTACCGAACAGGAAAACCGATGGAAGCCTTGCGCGCCCCATACAGGGCCTCCAGGTATATGCAAGCCCCGGAGGTATCTGCCTCTCCTCCTCACATACAGCGAAAAACGCTCATGCGATCGCTTTGGAGCGGGCTCTGTTCTCCTTGCTGGACCTGTCCAACACCCTTGTGTCCTTCGATAGTATGGTAAGCCAGAGGGAGGTCCTGAGAGCGATGATCAACAGTGGGGGGGACTATGTGGGAAAGCTGAACGGAAACCAGAGAGCCCTGCTGGGCCAATGTGAGGCGCTCTTCACACCCGCTTCCCTCAAGCGGGCAGAAACCGACCCGAAGCTGTACTACAAGGCTAGAGTGGAAACCCAGGGAAAAGTGGAACAGTGCATATATACGGTGGCGAAGGTGAAGATGGGCGAGTTGTGCACCTTCCCTGATTGGCCGGGGATGAAGGCTGTGATGCGCTTTGAGAGGAGGACAGAAACGATCTCCACCGGCGAAAGGAGCGAACAGATACGCTACTACATCTGCAGTGTGGACAACGATGCCTGCCTCTGTGGAAAGGCTGTCAGGGATCACTGCCAGGAGGATGAGCCACCCATCAATTCCCAGGTTGTGACGGTCTGTGATCCTGAGGATGTGACGGCAAACACCAGGATGAAGGCCAACCTGCTGATGATGAGGAAGATGTCGGTTTCCCTCTTCAGGATGGTCAGGCTAGTGGAACCTCCCAACCATCATCACAGCATAAGACAGGGGTTCCTCTTTGCCTTTGAGGACCTGATGGAGAGTATGGTCGGCTGCTGTGAGGACAGGACCATCAGCAATTTCCTCCAGAGTTCCTTGGAAAAAAAGAGATGACCACGCTCCTTGCGGTTGGCTGTGATGCAATAGGCACTACCCTGCCTTTTGGTGTAAGGTGCACAAATCACATGATGGAAGGCATCGGGCAAGCAGCCCATCTGCACCTTGCCTGTATTGCAATTGGTCCCATACGGTAGGTGCTGACTGCTTTGCTCCATAGAATAGATGCTTTAAATGCAAGGCATATCGTTTCAACTGCCCTATGAGGTGCCAATGGATACGAGAACGATCAGCATACTGGCTGTAGCTGAGGATGGGGAGAGCCTGGTCACCCTGGATGCCTTGCTGCTGGAGGCCTTTCCCACTGCTATGGTAGTGACAGCCCAAAGTGGCCGGGAGGCGCTAGACCGTGCATCTGCAGATGCTCCTGACATGATCTTTCTGGACTGCATCTCGGTGGGGATGGATAGGTTCGGCTTCTGTTCAAGCCTGGAGGCCGATCGTACGCTGCGTGACATTCCTGTCGTCTACATCACCTCCGACAAGGACGATATGCCAAGCCGGCTCAAGGCGCTGGAGTGCGGTGTAGAAGTATTTCTTGCCAAGCCCATCGATGTGGTCGAGCTGACGGCGCTGATCCGGACCATGCTGAAGATACGAGTGGTCCATGCGGACAAGCAAGAAGGGACCAGGCGTCTTGGCGCATTGGCCGAGGAAAAGACCTTGGAGCTGAAGGCCTCGAACGAGCGCACTGAGCTGTTGTTGCAAGCTGCAAAGAGGGAGCAGTCCCTCATTGCGGCGGTCTTTGACAGCATACCAGGCTACCTGTATGTCTATGATGAGGGTGGAAGGCTTATCAAGTGGAACAAACAGCATGAGAGCATGACAGGCTATACCGCTGCAGAACTCTCTCGGATGACGCTCGAGCAGTGGTTTGGCCCCGAGGATATGCACAAGGTTAGCCTTGCAGTGCAGGATGTCTTTGCTACCGGGCATGGCGAGGTGGAGGCAGAGCTGATCCGCAAGGACGGGCAGAAGATATTGGTCCGTTCAAGCGGTGTCCCCCTCATGTGGGACGGCAAGCAGTACTTCGCCGGGATCGGCATAGACATAACAGAGCAAACCCGGGTGCAGGAGGCATTGCTGGAAACCCAATCCATCCTGACAGCCGCATTTGAAAATATCCAAGCTGGTGTAGCCGTGGCGGACGCTCCTAGCGGCAAGCTGCGCTATGTCAACAAGGCCGGGCTCCTTATCAGAGGAAAGGGCGCTGACGAGCTTGTACAGGACATTGATATCCCCAGGTATGTCGACGCTTGGGCGATAAGGCGCCTGGATGGAACTCCCTGTGCTACTGATGAAGTTCCCCTTGCCCGTGCGATCCTCTACGGAGAGAGCTCCAGCTCGGAACTCATACTCCATAGGGATGATAGTGAAGACCGTTACGTGCTTGTACAAGCCACCCCCATCAAGGATTCGGAAGGTAGGGTCAAGGCAGGCATAACGGTATTCGTCGACATCACCGAACGAAAGAACAGTGAGTTGCTCCTTCAGCAGAACATGGCCGATCTGTTGGAATCGCAAAGGATTGCCCATTTGGGGACATGGCGGATGGACCTTCTGACGAACCAGGTGCAGTGGTCGGATGAGCTGTATGCGATATACGGGTATGACAGTGCCTTGCCACCTCCTTTGTTTACACAGTTTGCCCACCTGTTCACCGAGGATAGCTGGCAGCGGCTGATGGTTGCTTTTTCTCGTATACAAACGACAGGGGTGCCCTATGAGTTGGAGCTCGAGGCTCTGACTCGGGACGGGAAACTCCGATGGCTGTGGGTGCGCGGGGAGGCTGTCAAAGACCGGGATGGGGTCATCACCGGTTTGTGGGGTGCTGCCCAGGATGTCACCGTTCGCAAGACCAATGAGAGTGCCCTGCTGTATCTGAGCAATCATGACCATCTGACGGCACTGCATAACAGAAGGTTTTTGGAAGAGGAGCTGAAGAAGCTGAATGCCACGGGGAACCTTCCTCTGTCGGTCATCATGTGTGACATCAACGGCTTGAAGTTGGTCAATGACTCCTTTGGGCATCAGGCAGGGGATGACCTCCTGAAAAAGGCAGCCAAAATACTCAAGAAGGCATGTCGGCCGACAGATATCATCGCCAGGATCGGAGGAGATGAGTTTGTTGTCGTGCTCCCAAGGACTACAGCCTGTGAAACCGAACACATTGCAGCCCGGATGAAGGAGTTTGCTGCAGGAGAGATGGTTTCCCATATTGAGTTGTCCCTCTCCTTTGGATACGGGACCAAGACCAAGGAAGAGGAATCAATTGTCGAGCTGTTGGCGAATGCCGAGAACCATATGTACAGGCACAAGCTGTATGAGCGCTCGAGCATACGCAGCAAGACCATAGACCTGATCATGAATACCCTGTTTGAAAAAAGCAGCCGTGAGGCGATGCATTCAAGCAGGGTCAGCCATATCTGCCAAGCGATCGCCACTGAGATGCACTTTGCCAAGGATGCGGTCAACCAGTTGAGGATCGCCGGCCTTATCCATGACATCGGTAAGATTGGCATTGATGAGACCATACTGAACAAACCCGGTCGCCTCACTCCCGAAGAGAGGGGGGATATGGAAAGGCACCCTGAGATCGGCTGGAAGATCCTGAGTTCCACCAATGAGTTTTCAGAGTTGGGTCAGTTTGTGCTGCATCACCATGAAAAATGGGATGGAAGCGGGTATCCGAACAGGATCAAGGGGGAAGAGATCCCCCTTGAGGCAAGGATCATCAGTGTTGCCGATGCATACGATGCGATGACCAGCGAAAGGTGCTACCAACAGGGAATGAGCCCGGTCTCTGCCATCAAGGAGCTGCAAAGATGCTCAGGAACACAATTCGACCCCTCTATTGTTGAGGTGTTTGTGCATCTGGTGCAAACCGGTGAGTTCCTGCAAGGTGACATCCGCTGATTCCGACAGGGACAGTGGTGAGGGACCGGGCAGGGTAGTGGGGGTTTTGAGCCTTGACAAGAATGTTGCTCTCTGTTATATTTTACACAATTAAATAGAACAGGAGCACAACCTATGGAAACTTCCCTCTATGATTTTACCGTAAAAAGTAATGACGGTTCAGATTTTGACTTCTCGACCCTTCGTGATAAGCCCGTCCTCATCGTCAACACTGCAAGCAAGTGTGGTTTCACCGGCCAGTATTCAGGCCTTGAGGAGCTCTATCAGGAGTATAGGGAGAGGGGCCTTACCATCCTTGCATTCCCCTGTGACCAGTTTGCCCATCAGGAGCCCGGTACCGATAGTGAGATAGCGGAGTTCTGCAAGATCAACCACGGGGTGACCTTCCCCATCATGAGCAAGGTCGAGGTCAACGGCAAAGGTGCAGACCCCCTGTTTGTCTGGCTGAAGAGCCAGGCTCCTGGCCTTTTGGGCAACTCCATAAAATGGAACTTCACCAAATTCCTGGTGGGCAGGGATGGGAAGAGCGTCGAACGCTTTGCATCCAAGACCGAACCTAAAGAGTTGAAGCCCTCTATAGAGGGGGTACTTTGATGGCACACCCCCAGCTCCTTCTTTCCAACCAGCTCTGCTTCAGGTTCTACGCTTTGGAACGGGAGCTCATGGCCGCTTACCGGCCTCTGCTTGACGAACTTGGGCTGACCTACGCACAGTACATAACCATGCTCTACCTCTGGGAGCATGGCAAGGCTACCGTGGGGGAGCTATGCTCTGCCCTGAGCCTCGATACGGGTACGGTCTCTCCACTGCTGAAGCGGTTGGAGAGCGCCTCCCTTGTGGAGCGAAAGCGCCTTCCCTCCGATGAGCGAACCGTTGAGGTGACGCTGACCAGGAAGGGACGGCAGCTGGAAGAGAAGGCCCTGAGCATTCCCTCTCATATTGCATCCTGCCTGCTGAGCAGTGACCGGGATGAGCAGGGCAAGCGATATTCACAGCTACAGCAGATCCTTGACGAGACACTTGAGCAGCTGCGCACGAGCAGAAAACAGCGCGCACTGACATGACCTGCATCCTTGGAGGAATAATCACATGGCAAGTGCAATGAGAGCTTCCCAGACCGTCCCCGCCCTGGACCTTAGCCGATACCTCGGCCTTTGGTATGAAGTGGCGAGGTTTGCCCATGGCTTTGAGAAGAAGCTTGTAGGGGTGACCGCCGAATACTCCCTTCGCAAGGATGGAAGGATACAGGTGGTCAACAGCGGCTTCAAGCACGCCCTTGATGGAAAGTATGTCAAGGCGAAGGCCATTGCTTGGAGACCTGATGAGGCGATACCCGGAGCCCTGAAGGTGAGGTTCTTCCATCTTTTCGCCTCTGACTACCTCGTCTATGGCCTGGATGACAAACACTACTCCTGGGCTGTGGTAGGCGATGAGGAGCTCTCTTCGCTCTGGTTCCTTTGCAGGACCCCTGAGGCCCAGCCTGAAGTGCTGAAGCAGATGAAGCAGATAGCCCTTTCCAAGGGGTATGACCTTTCGGCCCTGACGATGGTGGAGCAAAGGCAGCGGTAGCCTGTTTCACCCTATCTTACTAAAGAGAGGCCAAGTAGGTTTTTCACGTATGAATAGCTGATTATTTTTTCAAACAAGAAGCCTATAGGGTGGTTTAGGGAGTACTAGGATCCGTGTCTTCCCATACATGATGATTTGGCACTGCCCCATGATCCTTCCTTGATGTACCATTGGAGTGCTTGTGGTATCATATACCTGATCCAACCGGCTTACATGAACCTTTTCGAAGTATTCATTATGGCTGCATACCATCTCGCCCACAGGAAAGCCATAGCTTTATGGTCAAGATGGGACTACATGTAGGCTTCCGTCTACAATGCAGTTGGTGGCGTTCTGACCTGTTTGGAGGCTAAGATATGGACGATTAGCTCCAATGGATTTGTATCAATAAAATATAGCTACTCAAGTTGCAATTGGTTGTGCTGACAGTGAAAACAGTAGATGGTGCTGAAATGGCAAACGGTGGTGTTCTTAGGAGTTACTACTCAGGTGTGGTCTGATACAGCAATAATCCCCACTTTTTCCTTGAATATCAAGATCAAGTTCAAAAAGTAGAGTAAACAATTTTCGTACTATTTTTTTATTTGAAAGAAGTTGCCTATCTTTCTATTGTATTGTATAGGATATTTACTCGTAAAATATTGTACGCCAATTTGAGGGTAAAGCTACTATCTTCAGTGCTTCCGATAGCTATATTCAATAGTTTATGGAAATATTCCCCTTTATAACGCCCTTTTTCTCACAGAATTGTTCTTAATTTTTACGCTAGACAAATTGGGAACCCTAGATTAATATATACTTACACGAGTAAATTTTTAAATATAGGTGAAAATGGATAAGAGAATAGTAAAAATCGACACATTGCTAACAGATACTCCCTTTACCAAGCATTGGCAGGTTCTTGTAAGGAATTATGCACATTCAAAAAACGAGTATCCGGTAAAGGGTCAGTATATAGCTTCCCCTGAAAGTCCCTACAATACATTTGAGGACACACAGGACAAGGAGTTACAGGCTCTTTCTGTACAGACGGTAGGCCGCATCCTTTCACACAAGAGCGATGAATCTCTTTGTATTGGGCAATTCCTACGCTTAGCATGGTGCTAGCGACAATAAAACAAAGGACTGATGTATGATAATGCAGTATACCAATCCAGTGATTCCGGGTTTTTACCCAGACCCTTCCGTCTGCAGAAAAGGAAATGATTTCTATCTTGCGTGCAGTAGTTTTGAATATTTTCCTGGGGTGCCTATATTTCACAGCACTGACTTGGTGAATTGGAAACAGATAGGTAACGCCCTTACCCGTAAGAGCCAGCTCGATTTGGATCATGTGCGCAGTTCCAGGGGAATCTTCGCCCCTAGCCTGCGCTATCATGCAGGGCTCTTTTATATGATCACAACTGATTTTCAAGGTTCTGGTCATTTCTTTGTTACAACAGAAGATCCTGCAGGCCCTTGGTCAGATCCTGTCTATATAGAAGGTCCTGGATTTGATCCCGACCTTTTCTTTGATGAAGATGGGACGGTGTATTTTATCCGTGAGGATATCACAGGACATGGTATCAGGCTCTGGGAAATTAATCTGGCCACAGGAAAGCTCATCGGTCCCGAAAGCCTGATCTGGGCAGGCCAGGAGGACAGGTTTTGCGAAGCTCCCCACATCTATAGGATAGGAAAATATTACTATCTCATGGTAGCCGAAGGGGGAACACACCGGGGGCATATGGTGATGGTAGGAAGGGCAAGCCATCCTCGAGGCCCCTATGAGGCTGCTCCTGGAAATCCGATACTGACCCACCGTTGTATAGTCGACCACCCTTTGCAGGCTACAGGCCATGGGGACCTTATTGAAGATGCCCATGGCTCCTGGTGGCTATTTTTCCTAGGGATCAGGCAGGTAAGGGGCAAATGGCATCATCTTGGGAGAGAAACCTTCCTTGCACCTGTAAAGTGGAGTGATGATATGTGGCCGGTCATCAACGATGGTCAGCCTGTCGGGCTTCACCAGACGATACGCCTGCCTGCTGACTATCCTGAAATGGTACAGAAGCAGAGGCCTCTTGTTGTCGAGTACGATTTTTCACAACCTATAGGCCTTGAATGGAATTTCAGGGGGAATCCTGATGATTCCTTCTTTAGGTGGAGTAAGGAAGGGGGTGTTGTGCTTACCGGGACACCCCATGGGTTGCGAAAGGCCACCGGCTGTGCGTTTTTAGGGCGGCGTCAGCAGGATTTCTCCTGCAAGTTTTCTCTGTCGTTCTCCTGGCGGCCTGAACATGAGGATGACTGTGCTGGCCTTGCTGTGATCATGAATGAAAATCATTTCTATGTTCTTGAGGCAAACGCAAAGACCGTAAGTCTTAGGGTCAAGTTGGGGGCACTTGAAGTCTTCGGCTCTGCCGCTGGATTTGTTGAGGTCCCTCTCAGTGAAGAAGGTGGATATACCATGGAAGTGGTGGCAGATCGTGAAACTTACAACTTTCATCTCATAGATAGCAATGCAAACCATATCCAAATTGGGACCGCAGAGTGCCGTTATCTGTCAACAGAGGTAGCCGGTGGTTTTACTGGGGTCTACATGGGCCCCTTCAGCTCATCAGGGGTGCACACATCCAAGATGCATGTGCAGTCTTGCCGATACGAACGTTTCTTGGAGGAATAACGTATGAAGATGTTTTCCTATATCGTGCAGAGGATTTTCTGGGGAATTGTGACCTTATGGGTCGTAGTTACCGTAACATTCATGCTGATGCATGGAATCCCCGGAGGTCCCTTTGACGGAGATAGCCTACAGCAGATGAATGAAACGGTACGAGCGAATCTTGAAGCAAAATTCGGTCTGGACAGACCTTATATCGAGCAGTATGGACTGTATCTGAGCAATCTGTTTAAAGGAGAACTCGGTATTTCTATTACGTACAGTCCCCGGACAGTCAAACAGATAATTGCCAGAGGGTTTCCCGTAAGTGCCAAGCTTGGTCTTGTATCCATTGTCATTTCAGTCTTCATAGGAGTCGTCCTGGGGATATGGGCAGCTTTGAAACGAAGCAAATGGCAGGATACTCTTGTCAAGGTTTTTACTACCATCGGGATCACTATCCCTGGTTTTGTTCTGGCTACAATGCTTATTTACGTGTTTGCGGTCAAGTTGCGACTTTTGCCTTCGTACGGATTCAGAAGTATCAAGCATGTCATCCTTCCGGCAATTGCCCTCTCCCTCGGGTCTATCGCATTCATCGCTCGTCTTACCCGCTCGAGTATGCTAGATGTCATTCGTCAGGATTATATCCGGACCGCACGGGCTAAAGGCCTTTCTCCTACCACTGTCATCTACAAGCATGCCTTGAAAAACGCACTCATGCCGATCGTGACATATTTGGGGCCTCTGGTGGCATCGTTGCTGACAGGTAGCTTTATCGTCGAGAAGATTTTCTCGATTCCCGGTATGGGAGGAGAGATGGTTTCTGCCATTGGGAATAGGGATTATATGATGATCTTGGGACTGACAACATTTTTCAGCATAATTTTAATCGTTACCTACATACTGGTGGATATTATCTATGTGCTGATAGACCCCCGCTTGAAATTTGACTGATATGGAGAGACTCATGGATATATATTCACCACAAATGATGGAACCCCTTTCAAAGGAAAATGATTCACTCTATGTGATAACACGGCCTTCAATAAGTTATTGGCAGGATGTTTTCAGACGTTTGAAACAGAGCAAACTGACGATGGTTGGACTGATATTGGTTGTCCTAATCACTTTGATAGCGATCTTCGCACCATTGCTGACACCGTATGACTACTACTCCCAAGATCTCCAAAGAGTGAATGAGAAACCTAGTCTTGACCACCCTTTCGGACTAGATGGTTTTGGTCGTGATATCTACACTAGGGTTCTGTACGGTTCACGGATATCAATGACCGTAGCCTATGCATCGGCCCTAATCATCTTCTTTGTAGGGGTCCTCTATGGCGGAGTCTCAGGCTATATGGGAGGTCGTGTCGATATGATTATGATGAGGATCCTTGATGTTATTTCAGGAATCCCTATCCTGCTGTATCTGATCCTTCTTATGGTGGTCATGGGTCCGGGCTTGAAGAGCATCATCATCTCTTTAGGTATCACCCGTTGGATCGGGATGGCAAGAATGATACGAGCCGAAGTGCTCAGGTTGAAGAATTATGAATTTGTGCTTGCAGCCCAGGCGCTTGGAACGAATAGTGCCCGGATTCTGATTCACCATTTCATACCCAATTGTATTGGTGTGATCATAGTCAACCTGACATTTGCAATCCCTCAGGCCATTTTTGCAGAAGCCTTTCTTAGTTTTCTCGGACTGGGTGTTTCAGCTCCTCAGGCCAGTTGGGGTATCCTGACAGCGGAAGCTCTGAGCAGTTATATGATTTATCCCCACCAGCTGCTGTTCCCCTCGCTTGCCATCTGTTTGACCATTCTCGCCTATAATTTTCTAGGTGATGGATTCAGGGATGCGATGGATCCCAAACTTCGCACCTGATAAGGAGAATGATGTAATGTCAAAATTGCTTGAAGTAGAAAATCTTCATACTGTCTTTCATACGTATGCCGGTACAGTGCAGGCTGTCAGGGGTGTAAGCCTCTCGATTGAGCCTGGGCAGGTCCTTGGTATTGTAGGTGAATCAGGATGTGGAAAGAGTGTTACTATGCTTTCAATTCTCGGCCTATTGGATGAGATAGGTGAAGTGACTAAAGGGAATGTTACCTTTGATGAGAAAAACCTCCGAGATCTTTCTGATAAAAACCTGCAGCATATACGTGGAAACGATATTGGGATGATATTTCAGGACCCTATGACCAGCCTCAATCCTGCCTATCGAATAGGGGACCAATTGACTGAGCATCTTAGGATTCATAAGAAAATGGATAAGAAGCAAGCAATGGCGAAAGCCCGAAAGATCCTTGTAGAGGTAGGTATCCCTAACCCTGATCAAAGGTTGAAGCAGTATCCTCATGAGTTTTCGGGAGGTATGCGACAGAGAGTGATGATAGCTATGGCCCTGATCACAGAACCCAAACTACTTATAGCAGACGAACCTACTACAGCCCTGGATGTAACCATTCAGGCCCAGATCCTGGAGATACTAAAAGACCTGAGAAAGACCCATGGGACGGCTATTATCCTGATTACCCATGACTTGGGGATCGTAGCAGAGATGTGTGATTCAGTATGCGTCATGTATGGAGGAAAGATTGTCGAAAGGGCCCATGTCCGGGATCTGTATTACACCACTCGCCACCCTTATACAAAAGGTCTACTCGCAAGTGTGCCGAATCCTCATGAAGTTGACGGACAAAAACTTACGCCCATAGCAGGACAACCACCTGATCTAATAAATCCGCCTACTGGATGCCCCTTTGCAGCTCGCTGTTCCTATGCGATGCAGATGTGTACAGTATCCATGCCTGAGGTAATTAGGTACGAAAACGGTGCTGAGGTAGCCTGTTTTCTCCATCACAGGCAAGTAATTGAGCAGAAAGGAAGGATGATATGAAACAACCGTTGGTTGAAATTAAGGGTCTGCATAAACATTTCCCCATCAATTACGGGCTGTTCAGATCCAAGAAATTACTCAAGGCTGTAGACGGAGTTGATCTTACCATTTATGAGAAGGAGACCTTTGGGTTGGTGGGTGAGTCTGGGTGCGGAAAAACAACCTGTGGAAGGACTGTGCTCAAGCTATATGAACCGACAGCTGGATCCGTACATTTCGAAGGTACTGACATTACCAATTTTTCAAGACAGCAGATGCTGCCCTACAGAAGCAGGATGCAGATGATCTTTCAGGATCCCTATGCTTCCCTGAATCCCAGGATGATGGTCAAGCAGATCATTTCTGAAGGAATGGACAGGTCATATTCGAAGAAACAACAGATGGAAAGAGTCAAGGATCTTCTCTCTGTCGTCGGGTTGGCAGCTAACCATGCTGACAGGTTTCCCCACGAATTTTCCGGAGGCCAGCGACAGAGAATAGGGATTGCCCGAGCTCTGGCTGTCAATCCCAAATTCATTGTCTGCGATGAGCCAATATCCTCCCTTGATGTGTCTATCCAAGCTCAGATAGTAAACATGCTTGAACAACTGCAGGAGGAACTGGATCTGACCTATCTGTTCGTTGCCCATGACATATCGATGGTCAAGCATATCTCCGACAGGATCGGGGTCATGTATCTGGGGAAGTTGGTGGAGATTGCCGATAGCAATGAGTTGTACCTGCATCCCCATCATCCCTATACCGAAGCATTGTTGTCTGCCATCCCGATTCCTGACCCTGACATATCAAGGGCTAAGCAACGAATTGTCCTCAAAGGGGATGTGGTGAGTCCTATCGACATTCCTCCAGGGTGTCGGTTCTTCCAGCGCTGTCACCGTGCCAGACCTGTCTGCAGTGAGGATGAACCCCAATTGAGGCAGACAGGTGCCGGGCATATGACAGCATGTCATTTCCCTGATGAATAAGTTTTTAGGTACTAATCCCGATGTATGTCGGGAGAATATAATGGAGGTGTTTATGAATTATCGAAAAGGAGTTTTGGTTGCAGTCGCATTGCTAATGGCTCTCCTTCCTCTCTTTGCTAAGGGACAGAAAGAGATGGTCAAGCAAGAAGTAGAACTAGTTTATAATGCTATTGCTGAATGTAATGGGTATGATCCGATGGATAGTTCTGGCCTTGACCAGAGAACATTGATTCAGGCCTGCTTTGAGGGCCTGTTGAAAGTCTCTCCGGAAACCGGAGAATATGGTCCTGGGCAGGCAGAACGGTATGAAGTCCTTGATAACGGACTTCGGTATAGATTTTACCTGCGTAATGACATCAAGTGGCAGGATGGTAAAGCTGTCGTAGCTGGAGATTTTGAGTATGCAATGAAACGTCAGCTCGATCCAGCATTTGCTTCATCTACCGCTAACAATCTCTACTTTATCAAGAATGCAGCTGAGATACACAGAGGTGAGATGGATGCCGATGCTCTGGGTGTCACTGCAGTTTCTGATACGGTTCTCGATGTAATTATCAAGACTGCCAACCCCTTCATCCTGGAATGGTTTGCACACGCCTCGACCTATCCTGTCAGGGCTGATGTTGCTGAGGCCAATATAGAAGGGTGGACGCTCGATCCTAAGACTTATATCGGGAACGGACCCTTCAAGATGGTTTCTTGGGTCAGCAGGGATTCCATCAAGATGGTGAAGAGTGAAACGTACTATGACAAGGCTAAAGTCAAGCTCGATAAGCTTACCTATGTCTTCATTCCTGAACAGACCACAGCTCTGGCTGCCTTGAGAACCGGAGAGATTGATGTGACCGAACAGGTTCCCTCCGCCGAGGTTCCTAATCTTATCGCTGATGGGACAGCTGTCACCACACCGATGGGCGCTACCTACTTTTACTCCATCAACATGAATCCCCAGATGCAAGATCCTGCTAAAATGGCCCCTATCTGGGACAAGCGTGTACGTCACGCCCTCAGCCTTGCCATTGACAGAGTCGCTATCACAGAGAATCTTCTCAAAGGCGGCCAGGTGCCGGCCTATGGATTTATCCCAGAAGGTATTATTGGTGCTGATGGAAAAGACTTCCGCAAGTCAAAAAAATATTTTGATCCCAAGGGAGATGTTGCACAAGCACAGAAATTGATGGCAGAAGCTGGTTTTGCCGGTGGCAAGGGCTTCCCCGTCTATGAGATTTTCTACAATACCAATGACATGCATGCCACCATAGCCCAGGCTGTCCAGGATATGTGGAAGAAGAACCTTGGCATCAATGTCAAGCTTGTCAACAAAGAGACTACCGTATTCGCTGATGAACGAGCTCAAGGAAAACATGAGATCGCAAGATGCGGCAACCTCTGCTCGACTGCCTATCCAGAGATACTCGGACTATTCGTACCTGAGAATATGCTGACCCTCAACGATCCCAAGTGGGTCGATGATGAGTATGTTTCTCTGATCAGACGGGCTAAGGATGGCACTGATGCACAGGAAATCTTCGAGCTGTATCATCAGGCTGAAGATATTCTGATGGACGAGATGGTTGTAATCCCTATTTTCTTCTATAGCCGAGTTCTTGCAAAAGCACAGGACATTGATGGTATTTACGTCAAGGGTAACTTGTTCTTTGATAGGGCTTATAGAAAATAAGTTGTAAAGAGCTCTATGTAGCAGAACGGACCAATTGTGCTGGCCGGATTGACATTCGTTGGTCCGGCCTGTTCCAGATAGACGGAGCAACAAACAACGAGGTGCCTATAGCAATGTATGCCAAGGCAAATAAAGGATATGTTGCTCGAATATCATATTGCTAGACCACATGCAAGGACGAACAGGAAGGAATCGGTGATTTTTTATAGGATCACCACTTTTCAGAAAATAAGGGTAACGATGCTATTACAAAACCTATTCTCCTGGCTGTTCTCAAACACATTATCCTTTTTACCCACTAAAATCGGCCTATGCAGTACCTGCTGGACAATTCCTATAGGATAGCCATAAAGGCCCATTCGCATAAGAAAGCCCTTGCCCAGCACCGCTGTAAGTACGGGCTGGCAGATGAGATGAATCTCCTCTTATACTGGGAGTGCAAGAACTGTATTGGAAGAGGGTTGGGACACCCAAGGATTATACGCCCGAGGGGCTTGGGACAGTGAAGAGAAGTATCTTCATCCTCAAGCCCTCCCTTGCCATGATACTGCTGAGCAGGTTTTCTGCCTCTACAAGCAAAGGTGAGGTATGTGAAAACAACAATCCAGTGAAGGTAAGCAGAACAACGAGATTTCAGAATTGGCTAACTCCAACAGGATGCTCATTATCTCTTTTTTGCCTCGAATGCCCTATCATTGGAAATGTACAGCTCGTTACCTTCATTGAGGTGGTTCATGTGAATATATGAAGCATGCAGGTACTCCTCATTGCCAACCAAGGGTGTAGCCTGCATGTCTTTATTTGAGGTTCAGATGGTTGCCATTTCATCAGGGCCGTTTCTGAAAAGGGGCAGGGCAATCTGTTCCCATGCGCCTGATTGTCTATCTATTCTTAGCAGGACAGAGTGACAACTCTCAAAAGTCAGTGGGCATACTATTGTCTTATTGCTCTCTGGCAAGCAAATTTCGAATATTCTCCTATGTTTCCCCGTAGTGGCACCCTTTCCATATTCCATGGGGTAGGTCAGCCCACGGGCTTCAGGATGGGCAATAAAGCAAAGCACCTCACTTGCCGTTGATCTTGCCCTATACAGTGGCAGTATCTGCTTATCAATATCTCTGATGAATGGGGATAAGGTTGTATGTAGGGCCTCTGCCGGATGAGAACAGGCATTAAGTTTTTCAACAGCTTCTGTATAGGATCTCTTATGTGTTACAGTTCCAGGCTCTGCCGGATCTTTGGCTACAAATACGGGAACCCCTTGCTCTGCGATAGCAACTATATGCTTCAAAGAGGAGAGGGTTAGCCACGCCGCATCTACATATAGTCCTGAAAATTCAGCATCACCGATAACTAGTTTGCCATTGGAACATGTAGCATCCTGAAGAAAGGAATCGGAGACCCATGTTGGATGATACCCTTCTGCAGGCTCTGGAATGCGCAAGTCTTGCATCTCCCAATAGTAAAAGCTGCTCGGCTTCATTTTCTCCTCAGGAATCTTGTTTAGCATCAGCATATCTTCACTGGGCAAATATATTGCCAAAGAACTGAAGGGTACTCCTTTTTGCATGATACTGCTCACAACCTCCATATAATGGTTAAAAAAAACCAAGTGTTCGGAAAGCGCACCATCATTTCCTACATATACAGAAGCATAGAACTCCTTACTGTCATCCTTGCCATTGAATGGCATGCCATGCCAGATGATATGGTTGATTCCGCAGGCAAAGAGAGCATCAGCGAGCAACTTGAGATCCTCAACTTTTTCTGACTTCATATGGGGACTTCTCTGTGGGTAGGGAACCCAACCGTAAAGGCAGGTGAATGCCTCACAAGAGACAACCGTCTTGTTCGCCAACAGCGAGGATGATGCCGGAATGAGTGAGAACTCGGGATCAAAGAGCAGTGCTTCAGATTCTGGGACATCGCATAGAGTAAAGGCTTTTAGAATATCGGTTGGCGCCCCATGAGCCTGCACTCTGCTAAGCATGCCGTTTTCATGGCATATGTTCATGAAAGGTTCAAAAAACTCCTCAAGAAACAGTTTTGAAAGGATCTGCCTGTATTCGAATCTGCGATGAGGATCCTGGTCAAGGTTCTCCATATAAGGCAGTATCGAGTACCCATACTCATTGATGAAACATTCATCGAATGAATCCGTCCACAAGTCTTTATGGTCGACTTCAAGGGAATCACAGAAAAAAGAGGAGGGGCTGCTACCGGGATTCTCATTCTGGTCATCAACAATCCCTTTGAACCCCTTCAAGATATGGGAGGCATAGAAGTTCAAGGCATTTCTGTCCAGATGGTCTATGACCTTCCTCGGGGTATTGCTGTATGCAGACTCCCAAGAGCGAGTAACCTGCTGGGTTGAGAGCCCTTTCCATGTCTTGGAGGCAAACTTAGGTATAACAAATGACCCTCCGAACGGCCAGAGAGTCCCAAAGGTGAGGTCACAGGTGAGCTGTCGTTTTTTACATTCATTGTAAGTAAATAAAACAAGTTCTATCCAGCCTTCAGAAAGATAGTGTTCAGGAGAATTTCCATATTTACTCGGATAAACCCATGCGATTTCAACCCCTCCAAATCCATTATCCTTTAACCAATCGAGTTGATAGATGATATCTTCGGTTTTTATAGCATCTGCAAACCACCACCATCTTATATAAGGTTTAGATCCCCTAATACTTAATTTATAACGAATTAAATCCCTATCCATATTATTCCGCCTATGTGATAATTGTCATTACTACAGCTACTATAGCATAGAAAATACACTATGTAAAATATAAAACTTGACAAAGTACAAGTCGTAAATTAAAATTATGATACGAGTAAATTTTGGAGGGATACAATAAAAAGACAAATGATCATGCTTTGTCTAGTGATGATTCCTCCGGTCAAGCTTTTTGAACAGGTTCAGAAGAATACTGATGATACGGACCCCGCACCAGTGGAACTATCCTTACGAGCACCTGCATTGATGGGTGGTGCCAATATGGGTATCTTGCAGACTATGTATGACAAGTCAGGACAAGCCGGCATTTTTCAGATCCCTATGACGGTCTATGATAAGAACAATAAGGTTCATCCCATTGGTGCAGAAAGATACGAAGTCCTTGAGGATGGCATGTCGGATGGGGTAGCCCTGGCAGGAGAAGACTATGTCATTTCGCTGGAGAGGGTTATGCTTGAAGGGTATGATTTTTCATGGTTCTGGAGTTGGGCCGGGTGGATCAAGAATTGGAGTAGTGATTCCAAGCATTTCTCAAGTGGTCCCTACATGCTAGATCCCTGGGTAAGAAGGGACAAGAGCGTAATGCTAAAGAACCCTGGGTATACTGGGCCATGGCCTGCACAACTTTACAGGATAAAGCTCTATCCTGCTCTGGAGGATCCAGCCGTAATTATTTCTGCGTATCTAGCTGGAGATCTCGAAGTGGCTTCCTTGAATTCTGGGCAATTGCCGTTAACTCAGAGCCGATTCCCTGATGAACGTAAGAGTGCTTCTTTCTTTGACACCTATTATCTGGCTTTTGACTATGACCAAGAGCCTTTTAATGATCCCAATGTTCGAAAACCTCTCTATTTTGCCTTCGATACGCAGAAAGCTGCTGATATGATTCTCAAGAATGTAGCAATCCCTGCACATTGCCTCCACCCACAGGAATTTTCTGGACTCACCAAGGAAAAAGCCGACCAGACAGCATACGATCTTCCAAAGGCGAAAGCATATCTTGCCGCCACTGGCTATCCTGACGGCAAGAGGTTTCCGGAAGTGTCTTTGTGGTGGAGAATCGAAGGGGGTACCCATGCTCCCATCGTTTGCTCTGCTGTACAGTATGCACAAGCAGAACGTAATGAAACCTTGCAAATCTCCATTGCAGTCCCTGGGCATGGGGCCAATAGTTGGATGGATGGGCTAAACGAGCGCATGACCAACTTCTTCCTCGCCCCCCCCATGTATGACTATGGTGATGCAAGTAACTATGTCACCATTTTTGTACTTGGAGAACGCCATAATTGGGAGAAAGACAGATACCCTGAACTGATTGGCGAGGTGCATGCAATGGCCAACTGGAAAAAAAGAAAAAAACTATATCAGGATGCTGAACAGGTCATTTCCTCCTTGTTTGGATGGGTAGGTGTTTGTCGCCTGGTAAGGGGACAGCTGCTGACAACGAAGAACAGAGCGTCCATTTCAGCTTCCAAATCACTTGGCGCCTCTTTTGTGCATACCATTTCCCGACACCTGCTGCCGAACAGTATCTCTCAAATTGTAGTTGGGTTTGTTCTCTCTATCCCAGGGGCCATAATGCTTGAGGCAAGTCTCAGTTGTTTGGATGTAGGGGTCAAGCTTCCGGTACCCAGATGGGGGCAAATGATACATGAGGGGCTGTATTGTATGTTCATCTACAGGTATCTGGCCCTTTTCCTACCCTTGTTTCTGTTAATGACTGTTTTTGCCACCAGCCTTTTCGGTGATGGACTGCGCGATGGTCTTTATTCAAAGATGAAAGGGGGTTGGTAGATGAAGCAAAGATGAATTGCCACGTTTGTTTTCACTAGACCTCTTGCTCCTGTCAGATCTGTGCAAAAAGGATTGCTGGAGTTCTTTCAACACCCTGCTGTTCTCCTGGTCTTTGTGAAGAATTTGATGTGCATATATACCATTGGTGTGAAGTTTTGCCGTATGGATGGGTATGGCCTGAACAAGGTGCCTGATCACAGCTCAGAGCAGTGTGACGGATCCTCTGTTGGCTGCATATGAAACGAACAGAGGATGTCGACCATCCATCAGGCGTATGGCCAGAGATGCGATTCCATGAGAGCTTTCATCAGGATGGCTGCCTATCACCGGGAATGTATGTACAATGGTTTTCTCGATTGGGTGTGGAATCCCATTCTTTTGGGCCCGTTGGTGATGGATGTTCTGGACAGGCGGCTTGTCCGAACCTTCACAGCGTTGATGATGGAGAACGGTATACGGGATATGGATGGTTTGTTGTGTGGAATGCTATGCAAACACTTTCCCTATAAGCCGTATGGTGTTTTTCTGGTGTCTGCAGATAAAGTTGTTTGCAAAACAGATGAATAAGTGATTATAATGGTTTGAATTAGAATAAGGAATTATGTATGAATATGAGTAAGAAACGCGTGACACGTGAAGATGTGGCTAAGCTTGCAGGGGTTTCTACAGCTACAGTCTCTTATGTATTGAACAAATCCATTAAAGTGAAGCCTTCTACTCAGGAAAAGGTGCTCAGTGCCGTTAAGGAACTGGATTACAGGCCCGATCCGATTGCCCGCAGTATGGTGACCAAACAGACCATGCAGCTAAGTATTGTCCTCAACAATATTGCCAATCCAATCTACAGTGATATGATCCTTGGATTTGAAAAACAGGCTCTTGAAAAGGGCTATTTTGTCAATATCTGCACTGGTCAGAGCAATATCGACGAATATTTCGATGATTTTGTTTCCCGTAGGATTGATGGTGTATTTATTGAAGCCCTACCCGAAAAATATCATATAGAAAAAGTTTACAAGCTAGTTGATGCTGGTATCAAGGTTATAATGTTCGGACATGGCGGTGTCGATCTTAGAAAGGTATCTTCAGTCGAAAACGATTATATCTACACCTTGGAAAAAGCTGTGGAGCATCTTTGGGGGCTTGGACATAGAGAGATAGCGTACCTAAGCGGTTTGTCAGAAGATCAAGGCTACGATTTGCGTGTCCAGGGGTATAAAAAGGCTATGGAGCGGCTCACTGCATCTACAAGCCATGAACTGTGCTTGTGTTCCCCAGGCGTGACCAATACCGACATAGCTGATGGAAGGCGGATGGCTCATTCCCTGCTTGAGAGTGGCAAACCCTTCTCTGCCGTAATCACGACAAATGACTTGATGGCTATCGGTGCAATGCAGCAATTTCAGGAATCAGGGTTTTCTGTCCCTGATGATGTATCTGTCCTGGGGATTGACGGGGCAAGCTTCGGAGAGATAGTGACTCCTAGGCTTACCACTATGAAATCTGATTACTATCAAATCGGTGCAAAGGCGTTTGAACTGCTGTTCAATAGCATAAAAGAGGATACGAAAGGTTTTTATCAAAACCACCCCCATCTTGTGGTGAGAGGGTCAACTGCAAAAAAAAGAGAGAGGTAACCATGCATTATTACGACGATAAAACATATCTTCCCAACCCTGTGGTGAAGGAAAATCTCCTGATCTCAAAAAAGAGAGGCGAGCACCCTGGCAAAGAGCATGCAGAGAGTAAACAGTACCTTCCCCTTGTTGAAGGGTTTTCACCATTGACTGCATCCTGCTGGGATTTCTGCTGGAAGGGAGTCCTCGATCATAGGATACAACCGACACAACAGAACCGTTTTATCTCTGAAGCAGTCGATACGGTGTTCAACGGAAGTGTCTTTCTATGGGATACGGTAATGACTGTGCAATATGCCAAGTATGGATCAAGGGCCTTTGATGTGGCAGGGAGCCTAGATAACTTCTATGCCCGCCAGCATCCCGATGGATTCATATGCAGGGAGGTTCGCTCAAGCGATGGACATGAATCATGGAACCGGCATGATCCATCAAGTACAGGCCCTGATATCTTTGCCTGGGGAGAGTGGGACCTCTATCGTCTCTCAGGTGATGTAGAGAGACTGAAAACTGTTTTGCCTGCACTGATTGGTTATTTTTACTGGCTGCGGGCGTATCGGCGCTGGCCAGATGGATCTCGCTGGCACTCTGGTTGGGGGTCTGGGATAGACAATCAGCCCAGGCAGAGGACAGTGACCCTCCCTGGGGGTATCGATACCAATTTTGTTCCTATCCAGTACTATTGGTTCACTCCCTCTGCAATGGGATGGATTGATGCTACCGCCCAGGCGCTTCTTTCCGCCCAGACCCTGGTTAAAATGATTGACATTACAGGAAGTTGTACCGATCATCGCGATACTATCGTTGCTGAAAGGGACTTGCTATATTCTGTTATCCATACCTCCATGTATAATGAAGAAACAGGTTTTTACAGTGACCGCCATGCTGATGGAACTGTATCTGAAATAAAAAGCCTGGCTGCATATTGGGTGATACTTACAGATGATGTTCCATCTGATAGGGTTTCGCGAATGGTGGAGATGCTCGAAGATCCCAAATTCTTCAAACGGCCTCATATGATACCTGCCCTATCGGCCGATCATCCTGCATACAAGGAAAAAGGGGATTACTGGAATGGCGGTGTCTGGCCACCTACCAATTATTTGGTGTTAAGGGCTTTGCGCAAACAGGGCTATCATGATCTCGCCTACCGTATTGCCAAAAACCATCTCGATGCGGTTCTGAAAGTTTTTGAGGAAACTGGAACCGTCTGGGAGAACTATGCCCCCGAGAAGTTCGAACCGGGGAGTCTTTCAAAGCCTGACATGCTCGGTTGGAGCGGCTTGGGCCCTATAGCTGTTCTCATTGAGTTCATCTGCGGGGTAGAAATTGACATGCCAAACAGCAGGGTTGAGATCATCAGCCCCCATGCAACTGGCTATACCCTCCGAGGATTGTCAGTAGGTAAGGGTGAGCAATTGACAGTGGTTTCTTCTGAATCCGGTACAACAGTAGAAACGACCCTTCACACCCCTTTGGCTGTCGTCCAAGTGTAACCACTCGGCTGAGAAATCCCAGTTCTCTTAAGGGGCTGGGATGAATCAGAGCAGATTTTGTATGTATGTTCGTATTACTTCTGTGGAAACAGAACAAGCAAAGTAACCCCCCAGACCAAAAAGTACGCTCATTCCAAACATGCTTTTCCTTTTCTGTCTCATGATACTTCCAGACTCGATGGGTTGTCAGAGTCTTCAGCCTGCGAATAATCATTGAATGCTGACTTGAGGCTCATATGATATCACCATATGGATATGACCTGTATCCGACTCAATTGCATCTATGCTTAAATTCAGAGTTCAAGGCAATGTTCGACAGTTCGGTTTTCTCCGTGCCAATCTGCTCATCGCATTTTTTGAGGGTTTGTAAGTCTCTCTTCCACCCACAGCCAGCTCTTCTGCTCAAAGTCATCCTCAATATCCACTAGGCGCGTGGAAGTGTCATACCCCTCTGGAAGCTCAAGAAGCGCCAGTATCTCCGCAATTGGTCTGCCCGTTATTGTCTGAAGCCCAATAAGAGTGGTCTGCATGCTTACCGACTCTTGTTGTGCATTGCCATCACCGACGGTGCCCAGGTGTGGGGCAAGGAAGAACAGGGCCATCAGCAGCAAGGCTATGCATAGTGATACGGAATAGGCATGCTTGGTTGTACGCAGTTTTGGAGGGCATGCTGTTTCGCACAGGCCGCACCTGATGCAGGTGCTGGAGACAACGCGTTCCTCTGCGCTAGGATCAAGGCCGACCGGGCAGGCCTTGCTGCAGGCGCCACACGAGACGCACCTTCCCGAGGGCCTTCTGACCTTGATGATGCTGAACTTCCCCACAAAGGAGAGGACGGCACCCAAGGGACAGAGCCACCTGCACCAGGGGCGTTGGATGAAAAGCGATGCTCCGAGGGTAGTGAGGAGGATGACCAGGGCAAGGGGTGCCACCTCCCCTGTGTAGAAATGCATCAGAGCGTAGTAGGGGTCTGCCTTGATGAATACCAGGTTGAAGCTCTTTGCCGTTGCATAGAGGATGAGGGTGAGCACAAGGTAGCGTAGTATCTTGAGCATGCGCTCAGCGTTGTGGGCAACCCTCACTTGGGGTACCTTGACCCTCCTGGCCAGGGCATTGGTCCACTCCTGGACAGTGCCCAAGGGGCAGAGCCAGCCGCAGAATACAGGACCTGCGACCAGTGTGGTTATGAGCACCCCTGTCAAAAGGACGATGTTGGCCACTGCAGTCTTGGGAATGTACAGCCCCTGGCTGAAAAGGCGTGTAAGGGTAGCAATGCCGCCCATCGGGCAGATGGTATGGAAAATCCCTACAGGAAGCATCAGGGCACTGAGGAACAGGATGGCTTGGATGGATGAGCGCACTCTTTTAGACAACAGAGAAGATGATCTGTTCATCATAGCCTCCCTTTGAGCAGGTGCGGATGATGTTCAGGACTCTTTTTCCCGTGTTTGTCGCTACCAGTGAGATGGTAGCGACATTGGTGAGCTTGTCCTTCTCCGTCCAGAGTATAGGTTCCTGCAGCACAACTGCCTGCTCTGTCTTGCCAACCCTCCACTTTTGCTTGTCCAGCATGAACAGGGTCTCCTCGGCAGGGATCTTGCAGGCGCGGTGGTCTTCTGCAAAGATGACCTGTAGGGTATACGCTCCATCGTGCGCAAGCTCTATGGTGGAGCCTGGAAGGATCCTCATATCTGTCATGGTTGGTCCTGAAATCCTGAACTCCATCTCACAGGCGAACAAGGAACCTCCGATAGATACGAGCGCCACCAAAAAAAGCAGGGCAAAGCGATACTGTCTAAAACCCATGGGGTACCTCCATACCTGTCCCAGTATTGCCTCTGCTTGGAATACCTCATCGCAAGAGTGGGTAAAGATTTGGTGAAGATGGCCCTGAAAAAGGATTTTATCCATTTCCATCCTTGCTTATCGGCGAGGGCCGGGCGTACACTTGGGCCATGATATATGTAGTGGAAGACAATGATGCCATACGTGAGACTATCTGCTCGTACCTGAGGCTTGCCGAGTATGAGGTCAGGGAGTTCAGCACACTCTCCCCTGTGTTCGATTCCCTGGAGTTCATGACCCCACAGTTGTGCATCCTTGATGTGATGCTCCCGGACGGCAATGGCTTTGAGCTTGCCAAGCGTATTCGCGCCTCGTATGGCGATGTGGCTTTTCTCTTCCTCACAGCGCGTGAGTCGGAGAGCGACCGCATCCTTGGCCTGGAGCTCGGTGCAGAGGACTATATCGTTAAGCCCTTCTCTCCACGGGAGCTGGTCTTGCGCGTTCAGGCAATCCTGAGAAGGGTTGCTCTCTCCCGCCTAGACCCTGGCGAGCAGAAGGAGCGTCTTTCTGTGTGGCAACTCGGGGCCCATAGGCTCTCACTCAATAGGGCAACCCATGAGATATGGGTCAATGACGAGGATGTCCGCCTCACCCGTGTGGAGTGGAAGATCCTCTCGTTCCTCTCCTCCAACCCAGGTGATCTCATCAGCCGTGAAAGAATTCTGGGCGAATGTCTGGATTACCTGCATGACGGGTCGGACCGCACGGTCAATACCCATCTGAAGAACCTCCGCTCCAAGCTTGGTGAGGCTCAGTGGATAGAGACGGTGCGGGGCTTTGGCTACAAATGGGTAGGTGAGGTAGTGCTATGAATAGGAAAAAGGTCCAGGATTTTTTCAGGCGCCTTTCTGTGCGGTCGTTGGTCCTGGTGCTTGTCTCCCTGGGAACCTTCGCCTCCGTCCTTGCCTTGCTGCTAACCTTTGGCCTTGGAGCGATCATGCAGATGTGGCATGAGGATGAACAGTCGGCCTTGCATCAGTATGTAAGTGCCACTTTGCTGGGCCTTCACAGCGAGGCAACTGTCAAGGGCAGCAAAGTGACTCAGCCCGATCTGGCCAGTTCATTTGAAGGTCTCCCCTTTGCTCCGGAATATTTGGTGATCACCAAAGCTGATGGATCACTGCTCTACTACTACAAGGAAGCTCAGCGAGGGGAGGGGAGGGCACGGGTAGCTTTGAAAAACCTCAAGGAAATCCAGCAGTGGCAGGATGTGAGGCTCCCCGATGGCAGCGTGGCTTTCCGGTTTGCCGCTCACCTGCCTGCCTTCGACGAGAGCGAGTCCAATGGTTTTCTTATTGCCGCATCCAGACTTCTGCTCATCTGGGCTTTGGTTGCTGCCTCAGTGCTCTCCCTGTTTCTGGCCTATCTGTTTACCCGCCCCCTAAAAAAGGAGAGCAAAACCATGGTACATGCCTTGCAAGGTATGGCCAGTGGCCAAAGGGATGTCCCTTTGGTGTTGGGAAAGGTTGCCGAATTCAACGACATAGCTGTCGCCTCACAGGTGCTTCAGGAGCACCTGGTTGAGGAGGGGCAGCTGCGCAGGCAGTGGGCGGAGGATATCGCCCATGACCTGCGCACCCCCCTTTCTGTCCTGCGGGCCCAGCTGGAAGCGATGGTTGACGGTGTCTTCAAGATGGAGGCATCACGGTTGGAGAAACTGGTTCTCGAGACGGAAAAGCTGGAGGCTCTGGTGAACAGCCTTGCCCTGCTCTCCCACCTTGAGACACCGGGCTTCGTCCCTAAGCTGCAAAAAGTCAGGCTCGACTCCTTTCTTTGCAGTGTGAGCGAGCAGTATGCACCACAGGCCAGGCAGAAAGGGATGGCTTTGGAGGTGGAGTCTGTCGAGGCGACGTTGGAAGCAGACCCTTCCTTGTTGGAGCGAGCCCTGGGCAATCTCATTGCAAATGCCATCAAGCATGGCAAGGAGGGGGAGCCGATTGGGCTTGTGGTGACAGTGGGGGATGAGGGCCAGGCCATATCCCTGTGCATAGAGAATGAGGGGGGCATCAGCGAGGAGGTGCTGAGCCATATGTTTGACCGTCTCTATCGTGGGGAAGAGGCGAGGTCGACAGAGGGGGCAGGCCTTGGCCTCTCTATAGTCAAGGCGATAGTCGAGGCCCACCGGTGGGAGATACATGTCTCTTCGGAGGGTTCCACAAAGGTCCTCATCCAGTTTACCAAATCTTTACCCTAAGGGGACAGCAACTTCATGGCATGGGGGTATTGTTAGGCCATCAAATGAGACTGGAGGTCTTCAATGAACAAAAAAAGCATCAGTATGGTAGCAATCCTTCTGCTTGTAGTAACGGTAGGGGCATTTGCCTCTTCAAACAGTGACCTGAAGGGACGTGATTTCGTCCGTTTGGGCACGTTGGGTATTGTCAGCGGCACGCTCAGTGAAGATGGGGGTGAGTGGTATCTCACATCCCCAACCGGTGAGTATGCCCTGCATCTGGGAAAGTATGAGGTCATCTACCCCAAGGGCATCAACCTCAAGGAAGGATCGGCGGCAGTAGTCAGGGGCTTTGTGCTCGATTCTGACATCTCAGCGGTTACGGTAGATTCAGCCAATGCCAAGTACTCCTTACGTACGGTAGCAGGGGTCCCCCTGTGGTCCGGCCAGGGCATGAGAGAGAACCAGCAGGCTTTCCAGACCGAAAGAACAGGTCAGGCCAACTTCAGGCAACCTCTCCCTGTCATGCAGAGCAGGCAGGCTAGCTTTCAGGGCCAGGGAATGCAGGCTTTGCAGAGCAGGCAGGCTAGCTTTCAGGGCCAGGGCATGCAGGCTTTGCAGGGCAGGCAGGCTAGCTTCCAGGGTCAGGGCATGCAGGTAGTACAGAGCAGGCAGGCAAGCTCACAGGGCCAGGGCATGCAGGCTTTGCAGAACAGGCAGGCAAGCTTTCAGGGCCAGGGCATGCAGATGATGCACAGCAGGCCTGCTAGCTTCCAGGGTGGTCCCAAGTCCAGACGGTAGCTCTCCGCTACAAATAGATAGGGATGTAACCTCATAGGAACACTACGAGAACAATACAAACCTTGCAAAGAGAGGGAAGGCCGACTCAACCGTATGGTTGGATCGGCCTTCTTCCTTGTTTTATTTCTCTTTTTTACTTCCATCTCTTTGTTCTGCTCATTATGTGGATTTCGGCATCAGCCTACCTTGGTCTCATCAGGCTTGGCAATGCCGCTCATCAGGACCTTGTGGCCCTGCTTTTCAAATACCCTCTGGGCCATCGCCAACTCCTTTGCCTTCGGCTCCTGTACCCCCTTGAGGGTGTACTCGAGCTTGAGCTGTTCCCACTTGTACTGACCCATGCTGTGGTAGGGCAGCAGCTCCACCACCTCGATGCAGGAGAAGCCCTTGAGGTAGGAGGCAAGGCTCTCCAGCCTTGTCTTGTCCAGTGTCCATCCCGGGACCAGGACATGGCGCAGCCATACCTTCTTGCCAATGCTCTGGCAGTACTCCAAGGTTGCCAGTGTATTGGCATTTCCCATTCCCGTCAGGCTGAAGCTCTGCTTGTCATCAAGGCTCTTGATGTCCAAGAGGACAAGGTCCACCTCATCGATGACAGCCTTGGAGAGTTCCAGGGGAACAATGCCTGAGGTGTCGATGGCGGTGTGCAGACCCTCGCTCTTGCATCGCTGTATGATGTCTAGGGCAAAGGCGGGCTGCAGCAGCGGCTCGCCGCCACTTAAGGTGACCCCGCCCTTGGCGATGAACGAGCGGTAGGAGAGGATCTCCCTGACGGCGCTTTCGCTGTCGGTCACGCCCTTGCCCTTCATCGACCAGGTGTCGGGGTTGTGGCAGTATCGGCATCGCAGTGCACAGCCTTGGAGAAATAGCACATACCTGACTCCAGGCCCATCGAGGGTGCCGAAGGTCTCTACCGAGTGTACCGTTCCTTGTATGCTCATTCGATCCTCCTTACAGGCTCTCGTGGAAAGTTCTGTGGATGACATCCAGCTGCTGCTCACGCGTCAGCTTGATGAAGTTTACTGCGTAGCCACTGACACGTATGGTCAGCTGAGGATACTTCTCGGGGTGGTCCATCGCATCAAGGAGGGTGCTCTTCTCCATGACATTGACGTTGATGTGATGCCCTCCCTCGGCGAAGTAGCCGTCCATGAGGGTGACCAGGTTTGCCTTCTGCATCTCCCTATCCTTGCCTAAGGTGCCTGGGATGATGGAGAAGGTGTAGGAGATCCCATCCTGGGCATAGTCGTAGGGGATTTTGGCAACGCTCTTCATGCTGGCCACACACCCTTTGGTGTCACGCCCGTGCATGGGGTTCGCCCCCGGGGCAAACGGCTCGCCCTTCTTTCTTCCGTCGGGGGTGGAGCCTGTCTTCTTGCCATAGACGACGTTGCTGGTGATCGTCAGAACGGACAGGGTGGGGACGCTGGAGCGGTAGGTGTGATGGCTTCGCATCTTGGTGATGAACATCTTCACCACCTCTATTGCGATGTCATCCACACGGTCATCGTTGTTGCCGAACATGGGGAACTCCCCTTCGATCTCAAAGTCCACCGCAAGGTTGTTCTCACCGTATATGGGCCTTACCTTGGCGTACTTGATGGCCGACAGGCTGTCCGCTACAACACTCAGACCTGCAATGCCCCCAGCCATGGTCCTGAGGACCTTCTCATCATGCAAGGCCATCTCGATGCGCTCGTAGCTGTACTTGTCGTGCATGAAATGGATGACGTTGAGCGTGTCGATGTAGAGCTTGGCAAGCCAGGCGCTCATGACATCAAACTTCTCCATCACATCATCATAATCAAGATATTCGCTTGTGATGGATCGTGTCTTGGGTCCAGCCTGCTCACCGCTTATCTCATCACGACCGCCGTTGATGGCATAGAGCAGCGTCTTTGCAAGGTTTACCCTGGCTCCGAAGAACTGCATCTGCTTTCCGATGGCCATCGCCGAGACACAGCATGCGATGCCGTAGTCGTCCCCATAGTCCTCTCGCATCAGGTCGTCGCTCTCGTACTGGATCGAGGATGTCTCGATGGATAGGTTTGCACAGTAGCTCTTGAACTGCTCAGGCAGGCGCTCGCTCCACAAGACGGTGAGGTTGGGCTCGGGGGCCGGACCAAGGTTGGTGAGGGTGTGCAGGAAGCGGTAACTCATCTTGGTCACCATGTGCCGCCCGTCATGGCACATTCCTGCAATGGTCTCGGTAACCCAGGTGGGGTCGCCGCTGAACAGCTCGTCATAGGCGGGGGTCCTGAGGAACCTGACAATGCGCAGCTTCATGACAAAGTGGTCTACAAACTCCTGGATCTGGCTTTCGGTGTATGTGCCTCTCTTCAGGTCCCTCTCGCTGTAGACATCCAGGAAGGTGGAGACTCTGCCTAGGCTCATCGCCGCACCGTTCTGCTCCTTGATGGCAGCAAGGTAGGCGAAGTAGAGCCACTGTATAGCCTCCTTGGTATCGGCTGCAGGTTTGGCGATGTCAAAGCCGTAGGAGAGGGCCATCTGGTGCAGCTCCTCTAGCGCCCTGACCTGCTCGCTGAGCTCCTCCCTGTCACGGATGGTGTCGCTATCCATGACATCAAAGAGATAGTTCTCCTTGGCATGCTTTTTCTGTGCTATGAGGTAGTCTGTTCCGTACAGCGGGACGCGGCGGTAGTCGCCGATGATCCTGCCCCTGCCGTATGCATCGGGAAGGCCTGTGATGATGCCGGTGTGGCGGGCCATCTTCATCTCCGGGGTGTAGACATCGAAGACCCCGTCATTATGGGTCTTGCGGTAGGTGAAGACCTGGTCGATATCGTCGGGCAGCGTCTTGCCATAGGCCTTGAGCTCGGTATGGACCAGGCGGATGCCCCCGAAGGGCATGATGGCGCGCTTGAGCGGCTCGTCGGTCTGCAGGCCCACGATCTCTTCAAGCTCCTCGTTGATGTAGCCCTTGTTGTGGCTGGTTATGGTGGATATGGTCTGCTCGTCTATACCATACATGCCCCCCCTCTCCCGCTCGACGGCAAGAAGGGAGGAGAGCTCCTCCCAGAGTTTCTTTGTTTTTGCCGTGGGAGGGGCAAGGAAGGATGCATCCCCGTCGAAAGGGGTGTAGTGCTCCACAATGAAGCCTCTGGTATCTATTTCAAATGATGTGTGTTGGTTTTGGTCAGCTGTAGCGTTCATGTGTATCCTCTGCTATAGTATTTGGGTGCATGCGTGCATGCCCTCATGAGTAAGGTTTACCATGCAGAGGATTTTTATACTGTGACTCAAATCACATTTGACACCAAGAGAGGATTTCTTGTGGAAAGCTATGAACCCTGCAACGGTTGCACCAATGACCATTGCATCAGAAACGTACCGTTGTTCGCCACACTCAATCGGGAGGCGATGCATGCCCTCACCGCCCAGATGGCGCACAAGACCTTCAAGAAAGGGGAGATCCTGGTCCGTGAAGGGGACCGCCCCCTTGGCTTCACCGTCATCCGTGAAGGCAGTGCCAAGGCATACAGGACCACCTTTGATGGCCGTGAGCAGATCCTCTACATCTTCCCTGAAAATGACTACTTCGGGGCACGGTTCCTCTTTACCGAGGAGAAGGTGCCCTACTCGGTTGAGGCCCTGGAGGAGACGAAGGTCTGCATCCTCTCCAAGGAGCAGTTCTCCTCGCTGCTGCTGGAGCACAGCACCGTGGCCTTGCAGATCATCGAGGCGATGGCCAACAGGATGAGCCGCCTTGAACTGGTCCTGCAGAGCATGGGAGGGCGCAACGCCGAGCTGAGGATTGCCTCGCTGCTGCTGGAGTTCAAGGATACCTACGGCAGGATGAACGGCGAAATCCTTGAGATTACGCTTCCTTTGAGCAGGGAGGGGTTGGCAAACTATCTGGGCCTGGCAAGGGAGACCCTCAGCCGTAAGATGGCCCAGTTGGAGGAGGACGGCATCATCGAGAGCGTGGGGGCGAAGACCATACGGATCGTCGACCTCACGCGGCTTCAGGACCTGTCGGTCCTTTCTGACTAAAGGGCCTCGGCCCGCTCGTACATCGCCTTGATCTCAGAGTCTGGCATCGCCGCTTTGAGCAAGTAGGCTATGATGATTATCCCGGGGATGTCCACGAGCATCCTGGTGATGGCGAAGACCGGTCCAAGGGAGGCCACCTCAAAGAGGAACATCGGGATCTTTGTCGTCGACCAGGCGCCCAGGAAGATGAGGATATTGGTGAACTTCACCCCCTTTTTCATGAACACGGCGGCCACAGGGAAGGCGCCATACAGCGGTCCTGCCGCAGCAGAGCCTATGAACAGGGCAAGCAGTATCCCCTTGAGCCCCGATCGGTCACCCATGAACCTAACCATCGTGTCCTTGGGCACCCATACATCCAGCAGTCCCAACAGGATGAAGATGGGCGGGATGACCAGGATCATCTCCCGAAGCTGGTAGACGGTGGTCTGCACCACCTTCTCTCCCACCTCCCAGTTGAGCGAGCCATAGAGGACCAGGAAGGCGAGTACGATGAGAAAGGCCTTGTAACGAGCAAACAATGCTTTCATAGCATGACCTCCATGACTTTTCCAATGACCGAAGCTACGACAAATGAGAAGAAGAAGGCAAACAGATTCCTCAGGATGGCAAGACGCTTGCCAAAGTACCGCATCTCAACGGGAAGGGTCACAATGCCGACCATCATCAGCGAGGAGACGAAGGCGGCTATCTGCATATAGCCCGCTCCCCCTTGCAAGAGCAAGGCTGCAGTGGGGAAGGCTACAAAGCCCGGGATGAGGGTCACCGCCCCTACAAGGGAGGCCAGGATGACGCCAAGCCACCCTGATTCCGCCCCTATGATGCGCAAGATCATGTCATGGTCCAACAGCGCGAGCAACAGGCTCACCACAAGTATGACGACCAGGAACTGCGGAAGGATATTCTCAAACGCCTTCCACGCCTTCTTGAGGGCCTTCATGCTTTTCTCCCGGTCTTTAGTAAAGGAGAGTGCCAGCAAGAGTGTAGCCCCCCCATAGAGTACGATATTCATTCGTTCTGTTCCTTTTGTGCAATACTGATGGGCTATGTATATCCTAAAAGCTTGTTAATAGCAATTAGTTTGATAGGAATTATGCACGGTTCGATGTTCGTTCACGTTAGGAAGGTGTGCAGGGGCTGTATGCATTTTTTCCAATATGTGCCAGATGGATTTTTATAGCCAAAAGAGGGAATTTGATGTTCGAATAGAACTATTACCTTGCGCTTTGGCCATTGGTGGGCTACCATTTGGATAGAAAGTTTCATGAAAGAAAAAACGGAGGTAGTATATGGCTAATGTCCAATCGATTCTGGATGAGAAGGGAAGCAAGGTATTTAGCATTCGTTCTGAGGACTCTCTTTCCCATGCCCTGTTGAAGTTGACCGAACATAAGATAGGGGCTTTGTTGGTTGTCGATGAGGCGAATACCATCAAGGGTATTCTCTCCGAGCGTGACATCATCCGCCATTTTTCACGCAAACTCGAACACCTGAACACCGCATCCATCGCAGTACGTGAAGTGATGACCACTGCTGTCACCCACGTAAACCCCACACAGAGCCTGGAAGACTGTCTGCAGCTGATGACAGCGGGACACTTCAGGCACCTTCCTGTTGTCGATGGAGAGAAGATTGTCGGGATGATCTCCATCGGGGATGTGGTGAAGCTCGCCTTGGATGAGCGCGATTTCCAGATTGGTGAGTTGGAGCAGTACATTACCAGCCCCTACTGACCGGTATAAGCCATTCTTTTAGGAACCCGCACAGCTGCCCTTGGTAGGAGTGGCCGTGTGGGTTTATTGTTTGTACATTACGCCAAGGAGAATATAATGGACGAAAAGAAAAAAATAGAGTTGAAAGAGATCATAGGAAAGCTTCATAGCGGGGCATCCCCGGAATCGGTGAAAGAGGAGTTCCTGCAGAAGTTTGGCCAGGTCAGTGCTGCAGACCTTGCAGAGGCTGAGAAACAGCTCATGCAGGAGGGCATGCTGCTTGAAGAGGTGCAAAAGCTCTGTGATGTGCATGCTTTTGTATTCGAGGACAACCTTCAGGCGGTGAGCAAGAGCAAGCAGGTGGACTCCACCCCCGGCCACCCTGCCTTTGTATTCAAGGGCGAGAACACCGGCCTGAAGGCATTCCTGGCAAAGGAGTTCGAGCCTGCACTGGCCGCATTTTCCAAGGATGCTTCGGAAAAAAACACCACAGCACTGAACCAGGCGGTAAAGAGCCTCTCCAAGCTGCATGTGCACTATCAGAGAAAGGAGAACCTCCTTTTCCCCTACCTGGAGAAGGCGGGCATAACAGCCCCTCCCAAGGTGATGTGGGGTGTGGACGATGAGATACGTGCCCTGTGGAAAGAGGCCCTTGCTGATCTGCCCACAAAGGGCAAGGCGGTGCTGCCTGTAGTGGAGAAGCTGTTGGAGCAGGTGAAGAGCATGATCACCAAAGAGGATAACATCCTCATGCCCATGCTGCTTGAGAACCTTGACGCCGAAGCCTGGCTGAATGTAGCGCGTGACAGCGCCGACATCGGCTACTGCTTCAACGGCGGCGTTGAGGGGGCCTCCCCAAGTGATGCCCTCGCCTGGTACCGTTGGAACTTCAGCATGAGCGGCACAAGCGAGACCCTTGAGCAGAGTGGGGGCACCGTGAAGCTTCCCAGCGGAAGCTTCACCTTGGAGGAACTTGCTTGCATGCTCAATGCGATGCCCGCCGACATCACGTTCGTCGGCAAGGATGACAGGGTTCGGTACTTCTCTGAAGGCAAGGAGCGGGTCTTCCCACGCACACGCAGCATCATCGGGCGGGAAGTGGCGCACTGCCACCCCCCGAAGAGCCTGCATGTTGTGGAGAAGCTGGTGGAGGAGTTCAAGGCCGGTGTTAAGGATGAGGAGTCCTTCTGGCTGCAAAGAGGGGATGCTTTTGTCCTGATCCGCTACTATGCGGTTCGCTCTACAGGAGGTGAGTATCTTGGCGTCATGGAAGTGACTGAAGAGATATCTGCCCTGAGAAGCCTTGAGGGCAACAAGTTGCTCGCGGATTGACCTCTATAGGGCCTGAGGGAGGGTTATCCTCTCTCAGGTTCGTTTTCCTTTTTCATCTTTTCAATGACAGCCATATAGGCGTATATCTGTCCCTGGATCTCTGAGTTCTTCAGTTCGCCCCTTCCCGCCCAGTCATGGCCTTCATATATGGTCAGGTGGTGCAGTTCCCCTTCCAAGTCATGTATGTTCACGTTGGAAAGCTTGATGCGATTTTCCAAAAACATGAAGGTTGTATCATAGCCGTCATGAAACGCCTGCTCTTCTGAGGTGAGTTCCTGTTCTGTGTCCTTATCGTGCATGAGTACTGATCCCTATCCTGACCGAATCGCCAATTTTTCAAAAAGACTCGTCAGTTGTGTTGCAATTATTTGGTCATTGAGAGTTTGAATATCTCTCAAAGCCCGATCTTTATAGGATTGTGCAATAGAATCAGCTTTTTGTACACCACCTAGGAGTTCCACCAGTGCGACGGCCTTGGCCAGCGAAGAGGAGGAAAGCGATTTGCCCCTCCCCTGCAGCAGGAGCGTGAGCTCTCTCTTCCCCTCGGGCATGCCCTCCTCCGCCTCAAGGGCGAAGAGCAAGGGGAGGGTGGGTATGCCCTCCTTGAGGTCCTTGCCCGTATGCTTGCCTAGCTGCTCTTTCTTCCCTACATAGTCGAGGATATCGTCCTGAATCTGAAAAGCCATGCCCATGGCGTAGCCTATGCGGTGACAGACCATCCTCTCAAGCTCAGAAAGCTTGCCGACCGAGGCCCCTGCATAGCAGCTGAGGGCGAACAGCGAGGCTGTCTTTCCCCCGATCCTACGGAAGTAGGTCGTCTTGGATATGAAGAAGTCCCCCTGTCCCGCATCCTGTTCGAGCTCGCTTTCACACAGCCTTGAGAGGGCATTGGAGACCACTCGGGCATTCATCGTCTCCTCTCCACGGTCCTCTTCAGAGACAAGTGCGAGGGCTCGGGCAAGCAGGTAGTCGCCTGCAAGCACTGCCTGCTTCGCCCCTCTCTGGGCAAACAGGGTGGGCACGCCGCGACGTTTCTCTGCCGAGTCGATGATGTCATCATGGGCGAGGGAGGCGAGGTGGATCATCTCAAGGACACTGGCCACCCTGATAGCCTGGTCCCTGTCGGAATCCTCGCCAAGGCGTGAGCACAGCAGCACAAGAGCCGGGCGCAGCATCTTGCCGCCCGACTGTACATGCGACCGTAGGAGGCTCTGGATGAAAGAGTGTGCATCAGATACGGTCGCTGCAATGGTCTGCTTCACGACCTCAAGCTCCTTTGCAAGGGCAGGTTCGTATAAAGAGTGCATCCTATACGCCCTGGTTCCGCTCAAGCTTGCGCTTCATCTGCTTTTTGGTGAACTCAGGCTCTCCCATGAAGAGATAGGTCTTCTTGGCAAGGGGGGTCTTGTTCCACAGCTTCTTCAAGTAGGGCATGACCCAGTAGTCAAGGCCGAAGGCACGGCCCGCTCCTCCGAGCATCACAATGGAGACCGCCATGTACCAGAAGATCTCCTTGCCGGCCAAGGCCCCAATGAGGAACATGGTTGAAAGGCCCAGGGAGACCACCGCGGCCGGGAAGGTGAACAGGCCACCTATGAAGCACAGTCCGATACCCACCTCTGCAAGAACGATGAGCACCTGGAACAGGTAGGGAGCCTGGGAGACGAACACCTCGTTTATCCAGGTGTAGAGTGCCAGCGGTTCTGCAAGGACAGGGGGGGCGAACTGTTGCACAGCCTCGGCGACTGCGGTCGCTGTCTCCACTGCTGCATCCCCCCAGGCCTCTGAAGCCGCACCGACTGCATCGGCCGCTCCCCAGTAGACCTTCGAGCCGGTGGTGTCGGAAAGCCATCCTCCGGTGATCTTGCCGAACCCTTCGATGAGCCACATGACTCCTAGGAAAATCCTCAGGAAAGCTGTCCAGTAGGAGGGGACGCGATAGGAGGCCATCCCTCCGATGAGCGACCTCTTGTGCTTGATCTCCAGTATCTCATGCTTGAAATAGGTCCAGGCACCATTTACCCCACATACCCCTGCCTGGTAGTACATGTTCACCGCATGCTTCATCGCTTGTGCGAAGAAGCCGGACAGGGAGATGCCCCCCGTATGGGAGACGGCATACTTGCCCCCTATGGAGACCATGTACCCATGGAAGTTCGACTTGAAGGGCTTCGGAGGTGTTGCCTTCTTGCCCAGCTGACCCTTGATGGTGTAGATCACCCCATCAGTAGCGGTCTTGGCGCTCTGCTCCGCTGCCTCGACGATCTGGGGGACAGGACGGTTGTCCTCCTGGAAGTACATGCCGTCCCCTACGACGTAGACATTGTCATAGTCAGGGGACTGCATGTACTCATTTACCAGCTTGCGTCCCATCTTGCCATCTTCAATGGCAAGGCTCTCGCCAAAGGCCGTGCCGCGCACGCCACAGGTCCACACGAGCGTCTTGGTCTTGATGACCTCCCCACCCCTGATGGTGAAGCCATCCTCATCAACCTCGGTGATGAGGGAGTTGAGCATGATCTCGATGCCCTGCTTGCGCATATAGCTCTCTGCCTTCTGGCGGGGGCCTTCGGGCAGCATGTTGAGGATCTGTCCAAGGGCCTCACAGTTGATGATGCGCACATCGCCGTCGTCGAGCTTGTTCTTTTCGCACAGTATGGGCAGCCACTCTGCAAGCTCGCCGACGAGCTCCACGCCGGTAAAGCCTCCACCGGCCACGACAAAGGTGAGCATCTGCTTGCGCTTCTCTGCATCGGCCTCCCTTGAGGCATCCTTGACCATCATCTCAATGTGGTAGCGGATGGCCAGGGCATCCTCAAGGCTCCAGAGATAGAAGGCGTGCTCCTTTACCCCGGGTATCTTGAAGTCGGCGGTCTCTCCTCCTGTGCCGATGATGAGCTGGTCATACGGGTAGGACCCCCTGACCCCTGAGAGCACCTGCTTGGTAAAGTCGATGTCCTGGATCTCATCCTGGACAACATGGACCATCTTGCCGGAAAAGATCCGGTCAAAGGATATCTTGACAGAATTCTGCTTTACCCTGTTGCCTGCAACTTCATGCAGCTCTGTCATGAGGATGTGGTGCCTGTTGCGATCGATCAAGGTGATCTCCACCTGGTCTTGCATCTTCCTGAAGGCCTTGTGCAGGTTCTTGGCTGCATGTACTCCAGCGTACCCCCCACCAAGTATTACAATACGTTTCTTTTCCATTTTCCTATCCTTCTGAGCCGTGTGCTTAGGAATATACCTTTTCCTTTTCGTTCATGGACAAAGTGCAGACTCGTGTTTATCCGCCATATACTAGCATAAGACTATGGTATATGGCAATTGTTGCTCTATTTATCGATTGCATACTCTCACATTTTTTCTCTTTTGTAACCCTTTCGACTCAGCTTTATCGCTAGTATTATGTGAAACTTGGCAAATGAACTGCCGGTTGTTAGAAAAGTATGGATTGTGAAGGATGTTTCTTCTCAAAAGCGATTCTATTAAGAGTAATAAGCATAAAGAATTAAAAAACTTTCTCAAATATGGCAAAATACATGGATATTTTTCTAGTGAAATATTGATAAGCATTATCAAATGTGTATATGATTAGATATGAATGAATAGTGAAACACTAGGTATCAAGGAGAGATAATTCATGAAAAGATCAATAAAGTTGGCATCTGTAGCCATAGTCCTGCTTATCGCACTGGTTGGCGTAGGGTGTGCCAAGGAAGAGCCCAAGGCCGCACCCGCACCCAAGGCTGCCGAAGCTGTTGCTGCACCTGCACCCAAGGCGGCTGCAGAGCCTGCGAAAGGGGACCTGAAGGACGGCATCTATTTTGCAATGGATGAGGAGTTCGCTTCCTCTGGGTGGAAAGAAACCGTCACCCTTACCGTTGTCGGGGGAAAGGTCACCGCAGCAGACTGGAATGGTGTCAACATTGCAGGGGGGGCTGACAAGAAAACCTTTGACAAGGCCGGCAAGTACAATATGGTGAAGTTCGGCAAGGCTCAGAGCGAGTGGTCGGTCCAGGCCCAAAAGGCTGAACAGCACCTGATCGGCACAGGGGACCCGACTGCCATCACATATAAGGATGCAGAGGGCCACACCGATGATATTGGCGGTGTCTCTGTCCATGTGGACGGCTTCTTTACCCTTGCCCAAAAGGCACTTGCTGCTGGCCCTGTAGGCCGCGGCCCCCATGCCGATGGCGCCTACTTCGCCATCGATGAGCAGTTCGCCTCCTCCGGATGGAAGGAATATATCTCCCTCACCGTTCTGAACGGCAGGCTTGCTGCGATCAACTGGAGCGGTGTCAATCGCGCAGGTGATGACAAGAAGGCCTTTGACAAAGCCGGCAACTACAACATGGTCAAGTTCGGCAAGGCCCAGGCTGAGTGGTCGGTCCAGGCTGCCCGGGCTGAGAACCACCTCGTTGAGAAGCAGGACCTCAAAGCCATCACGTACAAGGATGCAGAGGGCCATACCGATGATATCGCAGGTGTCTCTGTCCATGTGAACAGCATGTACGCCCTGGCCGGGAAGGCTTTGGCCGCCGGTCCTCAGAAGATCGGCCCCTATGCCGATGGCACCTACGTTGCCAGCATGGATGCCTATGATGCAAATGGGTGGAAAAGCTCTGTTTCACTCTATGTCAGAAACGGCAACATCGTGCATGCCTACTACAGTGGCGTCAATGCCGCAGGGGACGACAAGCAGGTATTCGCCTCTGAAGGCAAGTACGGCATGATCAAGGGCAGCAAGATCGGCAAGGAGTGGCATGAGCAGGCCCAGGCTGTCGAAGCGTACCTGGTCGAAACCCAGGATCCCAAGAAGATCAAGTTCTCCAATGCCGAAGGCAACACCGACGACATTGCAGGGGTATCGATGCATGTCGGTGATTTCTTCACCCTTGCTGCAAAGGCCCTCGCTGCCGGACCGAAGCAGTAAGCCTTCAGCGTAGGCCCTGGCTTTTTGAAGGCCCTGTGATGCACGTCATCACAGGGCCTTTCCTAGCTTTCCATATCAGCTACGGTATTCCTGCCCATATGTTTCGCCTTGTACAGCGCCTTGTCCGCCTGTTCGATGAGCTCTTGGGGCGTTTGGTCTTCGCTCCATTGCGCGACTCCGATGCTCACGGAGAGCTCAAGGGCAGGGTGCTCCTCAAAAGTGTGCTCGCAGATGGCGTACTGTGTGGTCTGCGCCGTGGCAAGTGCCTGCTCCAGGGTCGAGGAGGTGAGGATGACGGCAAACTCATCCCCCCCTATCCGTGAGCAGATGCCCGAAGCCTGGGTGTTTTCGCGGATGATGGCGGCCACTGCCTGCAGAATCTTGTCCCCTACCAGATGTCCGTAGGTATCATTGACCAGCTTGAAGCCGTCAATATCGAGCAGCAGGAGGGAGAGGGGAGCCTTTGAGGCCTTGGCGTGGAGAGCAAGCTGCCTCAGCTGGGTTTCAAAATACCGCTTTGTCCCCAGCTGGGTCAGGTACTCGACCTCCAGGGAGTGTTCGCGCAGATGCAGCACTATGCAGATTGCCAGGGAGACAAGGAGGATGATCAGCACGAAGAGGCCGAGGATGATGAAGGACATGTTTTGCACCGTGTGTTCAAGGGTTGCTATGCCGAAGCCCGTGCTCACCACCCCCAGAACCATATTACTCTCCTCATCGATGATGGGGGCATGGGCAAAGATGGACGGGCCCCACACTTCGTGCTCCATAACCCCAGTGGTCACCCCCGTTGCCTGTGCAAATGCTTGGTTGCATGACGAAGAGACGCCCATGTCCTGGAAGACCGGCCTTAGGGGATCATCCTCTCTGCGGCTATCCAGGACAAGCAGGGATGTGGAGGCTCCTGTCCTTGTCTGGGTGTACAGGTAGTCAACGTTTGCACCTTCCCGCAGGTTGATGAACATCTCCTGCATCAGGGCGTACTGGTGCATGTCGATGCTTTCAGGGTCATCCTGGACCGCCTTGGCAAGGTGGAGGTAGGGCAGGTTGTCGTTCGCCAGAAAGGTGGCTGTGGTTTGGGCTACGGCCAACGCCCTCTGCTCCATTTCACCAAGCATTGCCTGCTTGTAGCTAGAGAGGAGCACCTTTGCTGGCAACAGCAGGAAGAGGGTGACCAGTACAACAGTGAGGACAATGAGCGTGCAAGAGCGTCTGAACCGGAGTGAACAATATGCCACAGCAACAACAACCTTTTACTCTATGCAATTAGCTATATTTTATCATGACAAGGCGGATAAGGGTAGCAATATCTTTGGATAAACCAATACAATCCAACGCTGCGGTGCATGAAGGAGGGAAAGCTTGAATCTGGGGCCCGCTAACGATACACTACGTGTCATTGGGGGGTATGGTGAATGTTTGGTGACGTGGTCTCCTTGTTCCTGTTCGCCTTTGCGACGAGCTTCTCTCCCGGACCCAATACGATAAGCAGCGCTTCCATGGGGCTCTCCTTTGGATACAAGCGCTCCTTCAAGTATCTGCTAGGTATTGCGGTAGGATTCTTCTTCATCATGCTTTGCTGCTCGCTGCTGTCGGCCATCATCCAGCAGGAATTGCCAAGGGTGGTCCCGACCCTCTCCTACATCGGGGCCCTCTACATATTCTATCTTGCATACCACACCCTCAGAAGCGGGGGCTCCCTTATCAAGGGGGAGGCCAGGCCCTTGGGGTTTGTCCGGGGCTTCATGCTGCAGGTGGTCAATCCCAAGGTCATCATCCTGGGCATCACCGTCTACACAACCTTCCTGGCCGAAATGCCCCACTCCTGGTTCAACCTCATCTTCTCCGCCTTTGGCTTCACAATCATGAGCTTTACCGCGGTCTCCACCTGGGCAAGGTTCGGCTCGCTCATCGGCGACCTCATGCAGCAGGAGAGGACCAGGAAGATCATCAACACGATCCTTGCCCTGTCGCTATGCTATGTGGCCATCCGGATGATGGTGCAGGCCTGACACTTCCCGAACTTGTTCACTGCACCCCCAAAACACGAAAGAGCCTCACTGGGAGGCTCTTTCTGTTTTGGGCTTTCGCTTTTATACCACAGTGGTCAGTGCGATGGTGATCGTGGCCAGGTAGGTGCCTGCAGGAGCGAGGGCTGCGGAGCCGGGACTCTTTTCCTTTATCCTTATGGGAACATCCTTAAGCGTTCCGAAGGTGTTTACAGGAGAAGCTGGAATGGTCTGCCCCTGGGGGGTGACCGTCAGTTCGACAACGCCGTTATCGGATGAGAGTGCGCCTACAGAGATTGCAAGAAGCACCGCCGCCTTGGTGTTGTTGATGCCCGAAAGGTACCCAACAAGTACAGGGGCCTTGAGGTCGAGCATGGCGATGGTGGTGTCGACGGAGGAGGAGACAGCACCCTTGAACTTTGCAATGGAGTTGAAGGCTCCTGTATTGGCTATCAGTCCAGAGGTTACGCCAAAGGCTGAGAAATCGGATACGGATGAGTTCACTATGACAGTTGCAGGACCCTGTGCATCCTCAGCAGCGGCGAAGAGGCCAAAGAGAGCGAGTACAAGGATTAGGAGTATGGCTATTGTTCTTTTCATGATGTTTTCCTTTTGGAAGCCGGGGGCTTCAGTGCAAGTTGCTCTTTTCCTGAGCATACGTGTACTATACTAGGCCCCCAGACTTATGTCAATACAATTGAATTGAAAATGCAATGCATATTACTGCTTTTTACTATATTTAAGTAAAAGCTTTAAGGAAAAAGAAATAAAAATTTTATATAATAAATCACTTATGACATGTAGTCTTGGAATAGGCATATTTTCTTACATCTTCAACATGTTTTCTCATAGCTGTAAGGCATATGGAGCGTCATCAAGCTACAGGTATGGGGTAAGTGGGGCTGTATTGTTGGAGGTGAAGGCCTTCCAGCCATCTCGTGGCTGGAAGGCCTTCGTGTCGGTTACCACCGGGTGGATGCGCAAGCTCTTTTTCAGGTTTCTCTTCAGGAGGGGAGGTGGGGGGCCTCAAACCCAAAACGGGCATAAAGCTCTTTCTGATCCTCTGTTATCTCACCGAGGTAGGGGCTGTGGTCATCACTGCGGTACTGCTCCAGCATATCCAGTTGGTCCAGCAGGGATGTCATCGTATGGGTTGCATAGAGTTCCTTCTCCCTCATTGTCTTGTCGATGGCTGCGACATACATATGGGCGACGAACTGCACAAACAGCTTTCCTTCAAGGTTCTGCTCATAGGAGACCAGCGTCCCGCGCATGTTCAGCCTCTCCTTGAGATTACCGAAAGCATCCTCTATCAGGGTGCGCGATCGGTACACCTCCAAGGCTTCTACCGGGGCCTTTATGTCGTTTGAGATGAGGGCGAAATGACCGAAGTCCCGCTGCTGTGCATCAAGGGCATCCTGGCGCAGCGTGATGGCAATCCTCCTTGGATGGGTCTGTCGGAGGTGGAAGTACCTCTCATAGAGATGCTCGTGGGCGGACACCCGCTTGTTGGCGTACAGCTCCTGTTCGAGCTGGTCAAGGCGTTTGTTGAAGGCAACCTTGTCGTCGATGGCCAGGCGCTCATCGTAGTAGAGGTGTACATAGATGCGCTTGTCCGCTTTGATGACCTCAGAAGTGCGCTTCTTCACCCTTTCATGCGGCCATACGCTCATCACTGAGTAGCATCCAATCTTATGGCCTGTGTGGTAGTGTGCCCGTGTCCGTATGGTATCCCTCACCGCCTCGAGGTGCTGCTGAATGAAGGGCGATGAGACGGGGGCGCCCATGAGAAACTTGTAGTGGTTGGTATAGAGGTCGTTGATGTGCCCTTCACTGTAAAAGTCATAATCAAGGACAAGCTTTACTTTTCCCGTGATCAGATCCTCAAGGTCCCTGAGCACTCCCTTTATCATGGGAAGGTCTGACAAGCTCCTGGGGAGCCTCCTATAGCCTACAGGCATGTTCGACCTTTCGCCGCTCATCAGGCAGAGGTTGATCTCTGCCATCGGGTCGCTCTGCTTGTCATTTCTGTACTTAACCTGGTTGAGGGTTTCGGAGAATGAGGAGATTGTGGAGATGTCGAAAGCGAGGTAATCCTGCTCGTTGCGCCTTGCCACCTGCAATTGGAAGAACTGTTGCTTCGCCTCCTCGGTGACAAGCTGGAACAACTCGCTGCACCGCTGGGTGGGGATGGGCCCCCCGTAGGGCAGCAGGTGGGTTGCCGCCCACCTGGGGAAGCGGCTTATGGTGTTGTTCTCCTCCAGTATGAGGAAGTAGACCAGCGAAAGCATCTGGTTGGAGGAGTCGGGAAAGCACCTCTGTAGGTCCTCTGATATGCCGTGGAGCTCTCCTATCCTGTCAAGCAGGTAGGTCGCTCCGTAGAACTTCCTGATGGATTCCGAAGGCAGTGAAGCTCCGGGCATCCCCTGCCTGAGCTGCTCAAGCTCCTTTTGCATCCTGTACTGCTTGTTGGGGACAAACACGTTGTCCACAAGCTTTCCGATGCATACACGCGTATTGCGGGACTGCTGCTTCTCCTTGTCCCAGTACGCTGTTGATTCATATACATAGGTGGTTTTGTTCTTCTTATTCTTTACATATACCAATGACACACTATCACTCCTCATTGGTATACTTATACCTTGGTTTATAACTAAAAACAAGAGTGTTTTATCTTTAAAAGTTTAAATACAATGGATTTAAACATTCATTGGTATAATTATCTCATATCTTGGTTCGATTCTCCATGCTTGCTTGTTCATCCGCAAGAGCATAGGATATGGTCTCTTAAAAAGTTAGATAAATCATTAACATACAATTATATACTATAATATTCCATAAGGAAGAAACTGATTGATTTCAAATGTTATGTTCCTTATGTCAGATAATGTATCTGTTTTCAATCTACTTTTACAGCAAAATTGAGATAATATTTGTAATAATTGAAATATATAGTGAATATTTGAAAATAATTAAATGTTTATAAAATAGTGTCAATAACATATGGTATATATATTTATATGATTTTAAGAGTGAATATATCGCTCCAAGACCAGTGTCTAACCTTGACATTATTATGAAATATTCCGTATTTTTACTAGATAAACCATACAAAAGAGGAGAATCAACGTATGAAAAAACTAAGTATATTAACCTTAGCCCTATTGCTACTAGTTACTGGAGGCCTCTTTGCTGGCGGAGAAACCGAGACAAATGTCGAGACAATTGTGTTCGGTGATGTTTCGTGGGACTCAGTCCAAGTGCATAACAGAATAATGGCCTTCATTATAGAAAACGGATTAACAGGATACAAGGCAGACTTTATTCCTGGAGACACCCTTCCCATCCTCAATGGATTGAAGCAGGGGGACCTTGATGTGGATATGGAGTCATGGCACTCCAACTTCCCCGAAGTGTACCGCAAGGGTATTGAGTCAGGGGACATTGTTGACCTCGGACAGAACATGCCGGATGCACCACAGGGCTGGTGGGTGCCACGCTATCTTGTAGAGGGACCTGATGCCTTGGCGCCGGACCTTAAGAGCGTAGCCGACCTTGCAAAATACCCCCATCTCTTTCCCGATCCAGAAGACCGTTCAAAAGGACAGATCCTGGGTGGGGTGGCAGGATGGTCACAGATGAAGATCTCTGAAAAGATTTTTGACGACAACAATCTCAGTGAGACTTTCAACCTTACTATCGCTGGAAGCGGTTCCGCCATCGCAGCGACCATGGTCAGCGCCTATAAGAAGGGAAACCCATGGGTAGGGTACTACTGGGCCCCGACAGCGGTTTTGGGCCGACTTGATATGGTGCGCCTGAAGGGAAGTGAATACGACCCCGCACTGGTCAATGTCCTGGTGCACAAGTCCATGCTCGAAAGGGCTCCCGACGTTGTGGAGATCCTGACAGCATACTCGACCACCGTTGCAGAGAATAATGAATTCCTTGCAAAAATGGACAATGAAGGGTGGTCAACGCAAGAGACTGCCATATGGTTCCTGCAGAATAAAGAGAATACCTGGAAAGCCTGGGTTTCCCCCGCAGTTGCAACCAAGGTGAACAGTGCCCTGGAGGCACTATAAGAGAATATAGTATGATAGATGAAAACAGTATGCAGATAGTCATCAGAGACCTGTGGAAGGTGTACGGCAAAGATACGAAACGTGTCTTTCAGAAGGACCTTCGAGACAAGAGCAAAGATGAGATCCAAGCTGAGACCGGTTGTATCCTAGGGATGCGCGACATCAACTTGGAGATCAAGAAGGGGGAGTTCTATATACTTATGGGACTCTCCGGGAGTGGGAAATCCACCCTTATCAGAGCCCTGATCAGGCTGGTGAAGACAACCAAAGGCTCGATTGAGATCAATGGTGAGGATATTACCAAAATGAGCTCGGACGAGATGATACAATTCCGAAGGAAAACCTTCGGGATGGTATTTCAGAGCTATGGGCTTCTGCCCCATATGACAGTCCTTGACAATGCCGCATATGGCCTTAAGATTCGCGGCGTAGGTAAGGAGGAGCGCTACAGGAAGGCTCAGGAAGTACTTGAAACCGTGGGTCTCAAGGGTTGGGAAGAGTACTTCCCGACCAGCTTGTCCGGGGGGATGCAGCAACGGGTAGGACTTGCCCGGGCACTGGCAAACGATCCTGAGATCCTGCTCATGGACGAACCCTTCAGCGGTCTGGACCCTCTCATCAGGCGTCAGATGCAAGATGAGCTGGTTGAGCTGCAATCAAAGTTACAGAAAACAATTATTTTTGTTACCCATGATTTGCATGAGGCTCTCAAACTTGGCGACCGCATTGCCATCCTGCGCAATGGTGAGGTCGTCCAGGTGGGAACTCCTGAGGACATCATCACGCACCCCGCCGATGGCTATGTGCAAGATTTTGTGCAGGATGCATCACCGGCGAAGGTGCTTACAGCTAGTAGCATCATGAGTGATATCCCAGTCATTACCTATGCATGGGAAGGGCCAAAGACAGCTCTTACACTCATGCGAGCTGAGAAGAAACGCATGGGATATGTTGTAGACAAGAACCGGAAATTCCTTGGGGTCATCACGGCTAAGGAACTGCAAAGACTTTTGGATAGTGGAGAGAATTTCAAGACAATTCCCTCTTCTTCCATTGAAAAAGTTGAATCAGTCCTTCCCGATGTACTCATCGAAGACCTCTTCAATGTGGCTCCACTCAATCCTTACCCGATTCCTGTAGTGGATGAAAGCAACAGGCTCCTGGGAAGAATATCGAGTGATACCATCTTCGATTCAATATCTTCGAACGGAGGTACCCATGAATAAATTTCCAGAACTATTTACCATACCGTTGGCAGATGGTGTCGACAAGGCCATGGATTGGCTGCTGATCAACTTTGAGGGGTTTTTCGACTTTATCGGGTTTGTCATCCTGAAGGTCGTACTCGCATTCGAGAACCTGTTTCTTTTTGTCCCCTGGTTCGTCATCATCCTTCTTGTAGGATTTGCAGGATGGAAGTTGGTCGGAAGCTTGAAGTCGGGAATACTCTTTATGGTTTTCCTCCTGATAATCGGCCTGTTTGGTTATTGGGACCTGTCAATGCAAACCCTCGCCCTGGTCATATCGTCGGTGCTCTTCGCCCTGCTTGTGGGTCTCCCCTTGGGAATCCTCATGGCAAGAAGCGATAGGACACAGAAGGTCTTCAGGCCAATTCTGGATGCGATGCAGACCATGCCTTCGTTTGTCTATCTGATCCCCGCCCTCATGTTCTTTGGCATGGGAAAGGTGCCTTCAATGTTTGCAACCATCATCTATGCGATCCCCCCTGTGATCAGACTTACGAATGTAGGGATCAGGACCGTGGATGTGGAGTCTGTAGAGGCAGCCAAGGCATTCGGAGCGACAAAAAGACAGATACTGTTTGATGTGCAGCTCCCCCTTGCAAAGCCCTCCATCATGGTCGGGATAAACCAGACCACGATGATGGCCCTTGCAATGGTGGTCATAGGCTCGATGATCGGAGCAAAGGGCCTGGGGATGGAAGTCCTTCTCGCCATTGGAAGGATTGAAGTGGGACGCGGCTTTGAAGCCGGCATCTCCATAGTCTTCCTTGCCGTTATCATTGACCGCATCACACACTCACTCAGTGTCAAGAAGCCAAAGAAGCAGAAGAACAGTGGAGCTGCTGAATAGCACTGAGTAAAAATAGGCAATTATCATGCAGGTGCACCTCCTTCGGGGGGTGTGCCTGCACTTGTGCATGGTTATGTGCCCTACCGTGATACACCCCTTATGGATAGGGACCAAAGGGGGTATTCCACCCTTTATCCAATCTTTATCGAATGCTCAGCCCTCTCCCACCGGCAATGGCTAGTGTTAGGGCAGAACAAACAAGCAAGAGCCTGTTGGCTCAAAGGTGGATACCATGCATTTCAAGAACAAAAGATTTCAAAAGGTTGTGTCGTTAGTGGCAGTGTTGGGCATAGTGGTGGCGGGTTCGTTGGCGGCACAGCCCATCAGCGAAGAGCAGAGCCTTCCTGTGACCGTGGCCCAAGAAGCTGGCGCTTCCTCCCTTTCTGAGGGAATCCTGTACATGCGGGAGGAGGAGAAGCTTGCCCGTGATGTCTATCTGGCCATGTATGACAGGTGGGCTATCAGGACGTTCTCCAACATTGCGAGGAGCGAAGAGAAGCGCATGGATGCCGTCGGCCGCCTGATCGAGTCCAAAGGGCTTGTCGACCCGGCCATTGGGTCGAAGCCTGGCGAGTTCCAGAATCCTGACCTGGCCTCGCTCTATACATCCTTGGTCGCCATGGGCTCCAAGTCGCCCCAGGATGCTCTGATCGTCGGCTCGATCATAGAGGACCTTGATATCTATGATCTGGAAACATATCTCTCCCAGACGGAGGATCCCGATTCCATAGCTGTCTACACGAACCTGTTGAGAGGGTCGGAGAACCATATGCGTTCCTTTGCCAAACAACTCAGCAGGTACAACATTGCCTATGAGGCACGCTATATAACCGACCAGAGGCTACAAGCAATTCTTGTGCGCTAAACAAATCGGACAGATGTGTTTGTACTGCGTATAGGTGGAACACGGATGGGAAGGGCTGCCTGCATGGCGGCCCTTCAGTCTGTCGTCCCATAAGGCTTGGAGGTGAAAGGGGCGCAGGTGAGGTATACTGGGAGAAAAAGAGAGGAAGTGCGCCCTATGGCAAAGAAAATCGTGTACGGTGATAGGGATACTGTGTTTGTAGACTTCGCCTCCGCCTTCACGCTGGTGGAAGCCAGGTGCTTGCAGCATACAAGGAAAAGGATGAAATGCCTCACATCTTCTCCAAGCTGGAACCTTTGGAGGGTGCTATCGAGGCGTACACCTTTCTTCACTCCCATTTTGACACCTACATCCTCAGTACGGCACCTTGGAACGACCCCTGCCCCTGGTCTGAAAAATTGTTGTGGGTCAAGCAATATTTGGGTGATGTTGCGCTCAAACACCTTATCCTGACCCACCATAAGAATCTCAATCGAGGGGATTATCTCATTGATGACAGGACAGAAAATGGGGCGGGCAGGTTTGGCGGGGAGCTTATCCTGTTTGGTTCACCCGAATACCCCGATTGGAAGAAGGTGCTCAAGTATATGAAGACCCAGCTCCCCTGAATACGGGCACCTCCATGTCCTTCAAGAAACTGGTATCCCAAACTGCAGGCCTTATCTACCTGGCAAAGCAATCAACTTGAGCAATACATAGTACATGAAATGTATAATAGTATGCTGTATGTCATGCCTGTGCCACCTTCAATAAGCAGTATTTCACTATAACTAACCTCTAATGTCACATGATTGTATATTACATAAAGTTTTTAAATTGTTCTCATAAAACAATTTGAATGAATAGAAAGCCATAAATGTAAATAATAATGAAGGAGTATCCTATAAGTATTGACATAGGTATGAGCATATTGTAGCATAGGGATGTGATTAGGAAAAATCATTAGGCTTGCACAGGGCTTACAAGGCTCTCAAAAGGAACAGCACCATGAAAAAAACCATTCTCATCCTGTCCATACTGATACTTGTCAGCGCAGGTCTCTTCGCATCTGATGGTGAGAGTGCACAAGAGAAGGCAACGATCAGGGTAAGTGCGGATGTAGCACCATCTGTAGCCTTTGGCATCACTGTCAAAGCTATAAACGAATACCCTGTCAAATCATTCAAGGCGTTCCGGGAAGCTGTATCCTCAACACTTGAAACTTCCATCAACATGGTTGCCCTTTACGGCAACATACAGATCGCCCTGTTTTCAGGCATCAACAACACCAAGAGCCCCGTTACCATCGCCATCTCCATCAGTGACCTTGTTTCTGGCGTTAATGCTGTGGCCCTTGATGTATCCCCTACAGAGGCCATCATACCGGCAGCAGCCGACAGTGCCTTCGGGGTGCTGCGGAACCTTCCCATCGGGATACACGAGGCAAAGGGGACCAGGGGCAAGTCGCTGCTTGCACCGGCTGGTGATTACAAGGCAACCATCACCTTTACCCTTACCACCTAGAGCATGTACCGATGGTTCAGCCTCAGATTGGGATCTCATTTGTATTTTCATCAGAATCAAACATAGAATTCAAAGGCATAGCGAGACCACATAAAAAACCCCTTTCCGATAATCTCTTATCTGAAAGGGGTTAGTGTATTGCGGTAGACTGGACTTGAACCAGCACAAGCTTTCGCCCACTAGCACCTCAAGCTAGCGTGTCTACCAAATTCCACCACTACCGCATTACTGAGGTTTTAGGTGTTTCCCCTTGCGGAGTAACCTTGGCTACATTACAACAATGAAGGGTAATGCGTCAAGCCCTCTTTTTTGAAAAGAGGGCATTGATCCGTATTTTTATAGTAAAGCTTCAAATTCGTCCAACAAGGAGGAGAAATGAGCGAGGGCCATCTCCACCGGTTCCCTTTTCTCCATGTCCACCCCTGCCTTCTTCAATGAGTCGATGGGGTAGGTGCTCCCTCCGCTCTTGAGGAATGCGAGGTAGTCACTTTTCTCCTTCTCCCCTCCGTTGAGGACCTTCTGGCTCAGGGCAATGGCTGCACTGAGGCCTGTGGCATACTTGTAGACATAGAAGGAGGAGTAGAAGTGCGGGATCCTCAACCCTTCCAGGTCACTCTCCTCCTCAAACTCGACCGAGGGGCCGAAATAGAGCTCAAGCAGCTTGCGGTACTCAGCTCTGAGCAGGTCTACGGTCAGGGGGATACCCTCTTCGCTCAGGCGGTGCGTGATATCCTCATACTCGGCGAACATCGTCTGCCTGAAGAGGGTGGCGACAATGTCATCGATGCCCTTGCTCAGGATGAAGGCCTTGGTCTTCTTGTCCTGCGCCTTCTCAAAGAGGTGCTTGGCCACCAGCTGTTCGTTGAAGGTGGAGGCGACCTCCGCCTCAAAGATGGTGTAGTCATACTGGAAGTAGGGGTTGCCCCTGGCGCTGTAGTAACTGTGCATGGAGTGCCCCCCCTCATGGGCCACGGTAAAGAGGTCCCTGAGGACGTCCTGCTTGTAGTTGAGCAGGATGTAGGGCGCCCCTGTATAGCCGCCGCTTGAGAAGGCCCCGCTGCGCTTGCCTTTGTTCTCATAGCGGTCAACCCACCTCTCGGTGGTAAGCCCCTTCTTCAGGATGGAGACATACTCCTGCCCTAGGGGGGCCAAGGCCTCTGCAATGGTCTCTACAGCCTCCTCATAGGGGGTGTTCTTCTGCACCCCTGCCACCAGCGGGACGTAGACATCGTAGTGGGCGAGCTTGGGAAGGTCCATCAGGCGGGCGCGCAAGGCGTAGTAGCGATGCAAGGAGGGCAGTGCATCATGGACAGAGCCTATCAGGTTGTCATATACGCTCATGGGGACATTGTCCGGAAAGAGGGCTTTCTGGCGGCAGCTCTCATAGCCTCGGGCGGTGCAGCTGAACTTGTCCTGCTTTACCTGCCCCTCATACAGGCGCGCAAGGGTCTGCTTATGGGCGTCGTACGTTGCATAGAACTGCTTGTAGGCCCTCTTCCTTACCTCGCGGTCCTCACTCATGAGAAAGGAGCTGTAGGTGCTTTGGGTAAGGGGTTTGGGCCCTTCTTTTGTTTCCAGGGTGCCGAAGTCAAAATCAACATTGGTGAGGTCGCCGAAGGTCGTGCGCGGTGTTGAGGCAACCTCGCTTTGCAGGGCCATGATGCGCTCTTCCTTCTCGCTGAGCACATGGGCCTTGAAGCGCCTCGATTTCTCCAGATAGACCTTGTAGGGGGCGAAGGATGGGTCTGCGAGGTATGACTGCAGTGTCCGGTCGTCGATGGCAAGCAGCTCCGGATCGAAATACGCCATGTTCGCACCCAGCTGTGCAAGGCTCTGGCCCATCAGGGAGTGGCGCCTGACATTGGTGCTGTCCGATGCATCACCGGCATAGTTGAGGAATGCCCAGCTATACAGGCGCTCGGCGAGGATGCCTGTCTTCTCATACCAAGCCAAGGTGGCCAGAAAGCTCTCTTTGCCCTCAAGGAGCTTGCCCTTGAACTGAGGGGCCCTTTCTATCTCAGCCTGCAGCTCTTTCATCCCCTCTTCCCAAGCACTTGCGTCAGCGAACAGGCCGGTGAGGTCCCAGGTATCTTCAATTGCTATCTCTGATCGTTTTTTGATATCCATCATATCTCCTTCAATACGGTATTCAGGAGACGGGTTGCCCGTCCCCTGTGGCTGTACAGATCTTTGTCGCCCTCGTTGAGTGCTGCCATGGTGGAGCCTGCCTCCCCGACATAGAAAACTGGGTCATACCCAAATCCGGCATGACCGTCAGGTTCGAATGTGATGGTGCCCTCCACAGTTTCTGAAATCGTATAGACCCTATGCTCAGTAAGCACCAAGGCGAGGGCACAGACAAACCTGGCCCTGCGCCCTTCTTGTGTAGTGCAGTGCTCCAGGTTCTTGAGCAGGAAGGCATTGCGCTCCCCTGCCTCCAGGAGGCGCCCATGCTCCTCCAGCCCGTACCGTGCAGTCCTGACCCCCGGTCCTCCCCCCAGGGCATCGACACAGACCCCTGAGTCGTCAGCCAGGATGGCATACCCCTCTGGGACGCACGGCAAGAGGGAGAGTGCCTTTCCCAAGGCATTCACGGTGAAGGTATCAGCAGACTCCTCAAAGTCAAAGGTCAGTCCAAGTTCAGAAGGCAGGAAGAGCGCATGGTCGGTGAGGATCCTTGCGAACTCATCCCGCTTATGGGTATTTGATGTTGCCAATAGTATGTTCATAGGGAAAAAGATACTCATTGGGCAGGTTTTAGTCCATACATTCCTTGATCAGGGTCTTGATATAATGCACCGAAGAGGCCACGGTCCCTTTGGGAACTCCCAGCAACAAGCTTATCTGCGAGTGGCTCAAATGGTACTCCATCTTCCGTATCTGCTCAACCTTTGTCCTGTGCACCCTCTCCGTCCAGCTCAGCAGGGCCATCAGGTCGGCTCTTTTCTGCTCATTGGCACACCCGTTCAGCTCTGCCTGGATCTCCATGATGCGTCGGAAATGGCGGTTGCTCGTCCCCTCCATCCGCAGCTTGCACTGCATCTTCTTCTCCATCTGCAGCTCGGCGGTGGAGAGAAAGCGATTGAGCAGGCGTGCATCTACCTCGAGCAGGGTGGCGATCTCCTCCAGGAGGTGCAGGTTGGTCAGGTGGGGGGAGATGGCCAGCATGATCAGAAAGCGCTTGCGGTTGGCCCCTTGCTGCAATCTCTGCTGTAGCCGCTGCTGCACCTCATCGAGCTTTACATGCTCGGCACCGTGGTGTTTCGGTGCATTGAGCAGCTGCTCGAACAGGGAGGGCATCACCGAGTTCTCCACGGTGGCTATGCCAGAGAGCGGGGTATAGCTTTTGGACTCAGCGACAAGGTCTGCATCTTCACCGGCATCCCATAGTGACTGATCGCTTTCAAGCAGGGCACGCTCCTTGTTCCTCTGGGTGCGCTTGTAGGCCATGAAGTACCGGCTTCGCTTGCGCACCACCTCGGCGATGTACCCGACATAGGGAAGCTTGCCCTCCCTGTAGGAGGCCAGGTAGTGTTCGATGGTCTCATAGCAGTAGAACAGAAACTCACAGCAATCCTCCTCAGGCAGAAGCCTGAGTCTTGATGGGAGAGTGTACAATAGCTGTTGGGTTACAAGATGAACCTTGTCGTGCAAGAGTTGGTTATCTTTCTGCTTTTGTGCCAGGAGGACCGCCTTGGTCAGTCTGGCACTCTGTGTGTCCGTGATGCCCGCGATATACATGCTTTGCTCCTTGTGGGTGTTCTCCACAAGGAACATGCAATGTGTATGCCAACTAGACTTAGATCAGGTTCTCAACCGCTTGCAGCAGGCTTTTCCGTACAACCTCAAGAGGTTGCTGCACGGTGGCTCCGGCAGCCTTCTTGTGACCGCCCCCGCCAAAACTTTCGGCCAGGGCCCCCACATCGATATGGCTTTGGTGGCTTGCGCGGAAACCCACCTCGGTAGCCTCGTCGGAGAGCTGCTTGAAGAAAAGCACCACATCCACATCCTTGATGGAGAGCAGCATCGTGTACAGGGCATCACTGGGCTTGTCGTTGGTGATATAGGCATCACTGTCGGCAAGGAAGCTGGTGCTGCACATCAGTTTTCCCTCAAAATGGGATTCGCTGCGGTCGATGAGCTTGCCCAGGTACTTTACATAACTGAGGTTCTTCCCGCCTGTCATCCTGGTATTCATCATGTTCGGAGAGACCCCAAGGTCGACAAGTTCAGCTGCCATACGCAAGGTCTCACCCCTGTAGGCATTGATGAATCTGAAAAATCCGGAGTCGGTGGCGAACCCGAAGAAAAGATGCTCGGCTATCTCGGTGGTTATCTCAAGCTCGAGGGTCTTGAACAGGTGCATGATGATCAGGGTCGTGGACACAGATCGGGGGACTATGTAGCGGTAGGTACCGAACTGCTCCCCGCTGCTGTGGTGGTCAAATATGACGGTGGTAAGCCCCTCTATCTCGTCTCCGATATGTCCCAGCCTCTCGCGGGCGGAACAATCGACGACGATGACTACAGGGTTGCGCTTATAGAGCTCCTCGTCGATGTGGGGGAGAAAGTCGGCGCGCAAGTGCGTGATCTCAGAGCGGTCGAAAGGCCCCGCATTTGCAAGATGGACACGCTTGCCCAATTTCAGCAACAGCGCCTTCATAGCCATCTGGCTGGAGATGCAGTCCCCATCGGGACTGACATGACCAACCACTGCAAACTCTTCCCGGTTCTTCAGGACTCTGAGGATCTCGTCATCGATGGGGGGGTAGGTGAAGAACATCCTAGGCTCCCCGGATGATTTCCGGTTCCTTTCCATTGAGCACGCTCTCCTCTCCGACTATGACCTTCGTCACGTCTGTGAGGGAGGGCAGGTCGTACATGATGCCCATCATGATCTTCTCAACTATCGAGCGCAGGCCACGAGCACCCGTCTTCTGCTCAAAAGCCTTTTGGGCAACAGCTGCAATGGCTTCATCCTTGAAGGTGAGGTCTATGCCGTCGAGCTTGAAGGAGGCCTCATACTGACGCACGATGGAGTTCTTAGGCTCCACAATGATACGCTTCAGGTCATCCTGGGAGAGGTTGTTCAATGCAACATGGATGGGCAACCTTCCGATGAACTCCGGAATAAGGCCGAACTTCACCAGGTCGTCGGGCATCAGGTCGTTGTATATGGCGCTCAGGTCCTTGTCGGCGGTATTGGAGATCTTGGCCCCGAATCCCATGGCATGGGATGAGGTGCGCTTTTCGATGACCTTGTCCAGACCGACAAACGCACCACCGCAGATGAACAGGATGTTGCGTGTATTGATCTTCAGCATCTCCTGGTTGGGATGCTTCCTCCCTCCCTGGGGGGGGACGGCGGCATCTGTGCCTTCGATGATCTTCAGCAGGGCCTGCTGTACGCCCTCTCCACTGACGTCACGCGTAATGGATGGGTTCTCGCCCTTCTTTGCAATCTTGTCGATCTCATCGATGAAGATGATGCCGAACTCCGCTGCCTTGATGTTGTCGTTGGCGTTCTGGATCAGCTTGAGCAGGATATTCTCCACATCCTCACCGACATACCCGGCCTCAGTGAGGGTGGTTGCGTCGGCTATGGCGAAGGGAACCTGCAGTTTCTTGGCAAGGGTTGATGCAAGAAGCGTCTTTCCGGTTCCTGTGGGTCCTACCATGAGGATGTTGGACTTGTCCAGCTCAACTCCCTGGTCGGTGATCTGCTGCTGGTACTTGACGCGCTTGTAGTGATTATATACGGCAACCGCCAGAACGCGCTTGGCGCCTTCCTGGCCGATTACGTACTCATCCATATAGTCCTTCAGCTCCTGGGGAGTGGGGATTTTCTCAGGCAAACCCACCGGGCTCTCCTTCAGGTTGGGATCGCCGGCCAGCATATCGTTGCATACTTTGACGCACTCGTCGCATATGGCTACACCGGGCCCGTTTATGAGTCTCTTTACCTCTTCCTGGCCTTTGCCACAAAAGGAACAGACTTTAGCATTTCGTGCCATTAATTACTCCTTCTCATTACTTGGTCGACCAGGCCATAGGCTACGGCATCGTCGGCACTGAGGAAGAAATCACGCTCAACATCCTTGGATATCTGCTCCAGGCTCTGATGGGTATGCCTGACGAAGATGTCTATGGTGAGTTTCTTCAGTCTTCCTATCTCCTTTGCTTGGATGGAGATGTCAGTTGACTGGCCTTGTACGCCTCCCCAAGGTTGGTGGATCATGACCCTTGAAGAGGGTAGGATATACCGTTTGCCTTCAGCTCCCGATGCAAGCAACAAGGCTGCCATGCTCGCCGCCTGACCCATGCAGATGGTCTGCACATCGCTGTGCAGGTACTGCATGGTATCGTAGATGGCCAGGCCGGCAGTCACACTGCCTCCCGGGCTGTTGATATAGAGGCTGATATCTTTCTTCACATCCTCAGATTCGAGGAAGAGCATCTGGGCGACAACTAGGTCCGCCGTTGAGTCGTTGATCTCACCATCGAGGAAGATGATCCTGTCCTTCAGCAACCGGCTGAAGATGTCGTATGCCCTCTCTCCGACACCAGACTGTTCGACGACCATCGGTATTACTGATTGCATCCTTGCAGGATGTATGTTCATGGCAAAAGCCCCCTCATGTTTCTTAGGATTAAAAAGGCGGAACCTGGATGGGAACCGCCTTTTCACAACACTGACTACTGCACGAAAAGGAGGTTATTCACCAAAGGTATCCTGCATGAATTCGTAGTAGTCCACTGCCTCACCCTCAGTGAAGGTATTCTTCTCCTGGAGGAATGGGGCTATCTTCTGGAATTTCAGCTCATCTTCTATCATGGAGCGATAGTAGTCCATCTGAGCCTCATCGGTGACCGATCCGAGCTGGTCGTCAACAACCTTCTGCACTTCCTCTGCATCGGCTGTGAACGCTTCCTTCTCCATCACCTTTTCCATGATCAGCTGGACGCGAAGACTCTTCTCGGCACTCTCCCTCCAAGGGGCGGTAAGGTCTGCCTTGGTCTTCTGCTGGAAGCCGAGGAACTGCTCGATCTGCTCTTCGGTAAGGCCGGTCTGCTGCACATAGCGCTTCCAAGCCTGGTCCACTTCCAAGTCGACCATGCTCTGGGGAACCGCGATGGTGGTTCCCTTCAGCAGCTCCTCGGTAAGGGCGTTGACTTTGGCCTGCTCGAGTTTCGCCTGCAGCGCATCCTCAAGCTTCTTGCGGGTCGCATTGACCAGGTCTTCGACACTCTTGTACTCGTCCTTGACATCCTGGGCAAAATCATCGTCCAAGGCTGGGACGTCGCGGAACTTCAGGGCCTTGAGGGCGACGCTGAGCTTGATGGTCTTGCCTGCATACCCCTCGACTGTTGAATCATCGGCATAGGTCTTGGTGATGGTCTTCTCATCGCCAACCTTCATACCGACAATATCAGAATCGATCTCATAGAAGTTGGAACCGCTGCCGATGGTAAAGATAAAGTCCATGCGAGCAGTGGCGGGAACCTCATTGCCCTCTTCGTCAAGCTCGACATAGTCGATGGTAACGATGTCGCCATCCTGCGCCTCGCCATCCTTGTCGATGACCATGGCATTCTGGTCTCTGAGCTTGTCCAGTTCCTTGGTGACCACTTCCTCGGGAAGCGCCACCTTGGGGACGGTGACAGCCAAGCCGGTGTAGGTGGGCATCTCAAATACGGGCATCACGTCATATTTGACGGTAAAGGTCACGTCGCTGTTGCTCTTGAAGGGGAGAAGAGTCTCCTCGTCCTGCAGTTCTGGGGTGCTGTAGGAAAGTGGCTTGTACTTCTCCTCCACCTCTTCAAGTGCTTCCTTGAGCGCCTCTTCGATGGTGTTGAAGGTGCTTTCCTCTCGGATATCCTTACCAAACTTGCTTTCCATCACGGAAAGGGGGGCCTTTCCCTTTCTGAAACCCTTGAGCTGGATGGTAGCTGCATATTTGTTAAGAGCTGCCTTGTAGCCTTCTTCAATGGTGTCAGCGGTCACAGTGACCGTCAGCGCGACGGAGGAATTCTCCAGTTCTTTAATACTCTTTTCAGCGATCATGCTATCCTCATCCTTTCGGTCCATCCTGGACCTATATAACCTAGGCTATGCCATTTAGTTGCTTTTTGGTAATGCGAACCCTTGGAGTATACTACAATCCATAGGGAGCGACCACCCTGCAGAAGGGAAAATGGGAGAAAAACCCTTATACCTGAAGCATATTGTATATACCAATTATTTGCGTTTTGGTCTAGGGGACGGGCGAAAAGAGGGCACTTTGCCACCACCGATGGGCAAGTGCCCCTACGATATAAAAAAAAGGCAACTGACTACAGTGTTGTAATCAGTTGCCTGAGAGCGAAAGACGGGACTTGAACCCGCGACATCCACCTTGGCAAGGTGGAGCTCTACCGCTGAGCTACTTTCGCAAGAACCAATCAGCTATTACGACAGATTGGAAAGTACTATGCGAGAGAGGGGACTTGAACCCCTACACCGTAAGGTACCAGATCCTAAGTCTGGCGTGTATGCCAATTTCACCACTCTCGCAGTGCACGTCGCACCCCTAAAGAAGAGGTTCGCCATGAGTGAGCCGCAAAGGGATCGAACCTTTGACCCGCAGATTAAGAGTCTGCTGCTCTACCATCTGAGCTAGCGGCCCATGACAAAATATACTAACAAAAACCAGTGCCAAATACAAGAAGCAAGTACCGTTGCGCTCGGAAGGATTCGAACCTTCGACCTACGGATTCGAAGTCCGGTGCTCTATCCAGCTGAGCTACGAACGCTTCACTACCTTCAAGAAGGGTGGAAGACGGGGCTCGAACCCGCAACAGCCAGAACCACAATCTGGTGCTCTACCATTGAACTACTTCCACCGTGATAAGCTTAAGCAGTGGTTTTCACCAGTGCGTTTCAACGTTGCTTACTATGCCTTAAACGCATTTCTTTGTCAACAACCCTGTGGGAAATTTTGCAAAATTTGACCCTTTTTGGGCAAAGCGTTGCAAGGCAATCAGTTGCCATTCCCGCTAGGGAAGGACTTTTCCTCTGTACTGCTGCCTTTACCCTCCAGGTGCACAGCCTGGACAAAAGAGACGTGGTGTTTCCACCTGAGCGGCTTGCCCGCAAGCAAGGATGCGAGCTGCTCTTCAAGCTCGCCCTCTTCCACATCCAGGCCCAGGGCCTCCCAGGCCGGGAGGTACGAGCCGACCAACCACCGCTTGATGTCGGCCTTGGTTATGAACCTGTTCTCAAACAGGTCCTGCCCCTCAACGGTGGCGCTGAAGCCACCTTTGGTAAAGGCTTCCAACAGGTCAGGAGAGCTCCAGTTGGAGAGCGTGTTGCCCTCTGGCCCATATATGAATGCTTCAGCGGCCTTGAGCTGCCCCTTGAGCTCGGGGGGACAGAAATCCGAAAGGCGGGACCCCTCTGATGGCACCCCCTCTGCAAAGCGAAGCACCCCCTGCCCTGCAAGCCTGTCTTTCAGCTGGCCCAGCAAGAAATCCTTTTCAGAGAGGCGGGACAGGACATTGCGTCCCATGATCGCCTCAAAGACCAGGCCCTCCTCCAGGGAGGGGAGCACCTCCTCCAAGGGGGCGTGCACGATGGTGGGCTTTTCCAGGCTCTGCAGCGAGTCTGCATAGTGGCTGACATGCTGCATCTGCTCCGTGGTCTGCACCTGTGCGACGACCAGGCCTTCAGGGGTCTGCCTGTAGGCCTCCCACAGCAGCAGGCCGTGCCCTGAGTTGCACACCAGGACCCTGTCGCTTCTTTTCAGCCTGAGGGTGGAGAAGAGCGTGGTGCGTATCGATTCCAGCATATGGCTGCGCTCGCTTGTGGTCCTGCTCAGCCACCGCTGACGCTCCTTGTCCCCAGGGGAGTAGGTGAGGTTCTCGACAAATGCATCGGATTCGATGCTCTCCAGCTGCTCCTCCCTGCGGCGGCTGACAACGCTTCTGATGTTCTTTTCGTATCCCTGGTCGCTGGGCTGGTAGTACACCTTCCCCTGCAGGGCAGTGGGCAGGTACTGCTGGGCAACCCAGTGGTCCTGGAACGCATGGGGATAGAGGTAGCCCTGGCCATGGCCGAAGCCCTTGGCGTCACGGTTGCCATCCCTGAGGTGATTGGGCACCTCGTCCTGGGCCTCCTGCTCAACACCCTTGAGGGCATCAAAGAATGCCATCGAGGAGTTGCTCTTCGGTGCCGTCGCCAGGTAGAGCGCCGCATGGGTGAGGTGGAACCTCCCTTCGGGAAAGCCTATCCTCTCAAAGGCCTGGGCTGCAGATTCCACCACCACTATCGCGTTCGGGTCGGCAAGGCCCACATCCTCGCAGGCGCTGATGAGCATCCTTCTGAAGATGAACTTGGGGTCCTCCCCTGCGCTTACCATCCTGGCAAGCCAGTAGAGGGCGGCATCGGGATCACTGCCGCGAAGGCTCTTTATGAAGGCGCTGATGACATCGAAATGATAGTCGCCCTCCTTGTCGTAGAGCACCGCCTTTTGTTGGATGCTCTGCTCGGCGGCATCGCTGGAGATGTGGATGTGGGTATTTTGGGGAGGGGGGAAGTGGTCTACTGAGGTCTCCACTGCAAGCTGCAGGGCGTTGAGCAGCGACCGGGCATCGCCGTTGGCGACGGTGATGAGGTGCTCCAAGGCCCCCTCGTCAAAGCTCACCTCGAAGGCGCCGTAGCCACGGCTCTTGTCCCTCAGGGCCTGGAGGGCTATCTGGTGCAAGTCAGCCTCTGTGAGACTTTTGAGCTGGAAGATCCGCGACCGGCTCACCAGGGCGGCATTCACCTCAAAGAAAGGGTTCTCAGTCGTAGCCCCTATGAGGATGAAGGTGCCGTTCTCCACCCACGGCAGGAGGGCATCCTGTTGGCTTTTGTTCCACCGGTGGACCTCATCGATGAACAGGATGGTCCTCTGCTCGAAAAGCTGGAGACGATTCTTAGCCTCATCAATTTCGTAGCGCAGCTCCTTCACCCCTGAAAGCACGGCATTGAGGGTGCTGAAATGCCTTTTGGTGGTGTTGGCTATCACCCGGGCCAGGGTTGTCTTTCCCGTCCCCGGAGGGCCGTAGAAGATGACCGAGGAGAGCTGGTCGGCCTGGATGGCCCTTCGGAGCAGCCGGCCTTTTCCAATGATGGCATCCTGGCCTATGTACTCATCCAGGACCCTCGGACGCATGCGGTAGGCAAGCGGTTGGTGCCGGTCAGCGCTCTGTTCGTTGGCAGATTCGAAAAGATTCATGGTTGTGCCTTTTTGCTGAGTATCTCATAGAACGACCCTGTACCTTGGAATACCGGGGTAGTCCTCAGGTAGAGCTCCTCACGGCCCAGGGCCTGCAGATAGGATGAGAGGAACGTCCTGATCAGATGGTCCAGGGGATCGGGGCCCAGTATGGGCAGGGCCTCCTCTCCGAGCAGGACCTTGGAGCGTGACCAGATGGCATACCTGTCGGTAAGCATCCGCCAGGTCTGGGTGCCTGACCAGAGGTGCTCTTCAAGCATCGAGCGCACCTCTTCCTCTATCTCCTCTCGATACGTATCCATCAGGAGCTCTGCTGCGCTGCTGTCGCTTCGCAGCATGACGGCCTGGGGATCGGCAATCTCCAGGCTGTCGATGTAGGGCCTGAGCACCTGGGGCATTGCAATGGTCCCCTGCCTGAAGGCAGCGACCACCTGACGGGCCCAGAGCTGCAGGTGCTCATCCAGACGCGGAATCTGCTTCTGGTACAACAGGGGGGAGGAAGAGGGGGGTATCAGGGTCATGAGATTCATTTGGGAGTGTGTGGTTGCCTCGACCCGTTCGCTTGCACTGCGGACCACTTCGCGCAGGGCCGTGCGTATCTCCTCCTGACCCACCTCTTTCTGGTTGGGAAGGGTGGAGCAGCCACTGAGGAAGATGAGCATGGCAAGTAGGGGGAAGAGCCTTTTCATGGCTCCGACTATACCATTGCAACACTGCCTTGCCTAGCTTTGCCGACCAAAGGGGACTCCTCAGTTGACTAATGAAAGGAAATTGCAGACATTATAGGGTAATGTTAGGAGGCTTTCATATGGCGCAAAACAAACAGACAGTGCTGAACAATGTGGTGGCACGGGAAAGAAGTATAGTAAAGAATGTGTATCTTTGGATGACTGCAGGCCTTGGGCTCACCGGTGTGGTGGCATTTTTCCTGGCAAGCAACCCCCCGCTCATGCGTGCCCTGGTCGGCAACGGCATGGGGCTGCTGTTGGTCATCATCGGAGAGTTCGCCCTGGTGTTCTATTTGACCTCAAGGCTGGAGAAGATGAGCCAAAGCAGTGCCATCGGGGCATTCCTTGCCTACTCAGCCCTTACAGGGGTGATGCTGAGCACCCTCTTTGCCGTCTATAGCGGGGCAATGATCTACAAGACATTCCTGACCACGGCGCTGATGTTTGCCGGCATGAGTGTCTATGCCATGAGCACCAGGCGGGACCTCTCAGGTTTGGGCTACTACCTGCGCATGGCGCTGTGGGGCCTGATCATAGCGTCGCTGATGAATTTCTTCTTCCGCTCCTCAGGGTTCGAATACATCCTCAGCTTCCTGGGTGTCGGCCTGTTCCTGGGCCTCACCGCCTACGATACGCAAAGGCTTGTCAGGATGAACGACGAGTACGGCTCCTCCATGGATGAGGATACCTTCACCAAGGTGAGCATCATCGGGGCCCTCTCGCTCTATCTGAACTTCCTGAACATCTTCCTGTTCCTGCTGAGGATCTTCGGCAGGTCGAGCAACAACTAGACCTAACCAAGAATCACTGCTCAAGGGGCTGTTCAACTGAACAGCCCCTTGTTGCATTGCAAGGCTACGATCCTTATTTCCCTATAAGGGAAGGGTTCTCTTGCACTTAGGGGAGAAGCGAAAGAGGCAGTGGCAAGGAAAAAGAGTAGGGGTCAATGACTTTTCCCAAAATCACTGACCCCCATATTGCAAGCTTGCCTGTCCGGACCCGCTTATTTCATCTTAGTTGGCCACCACGAAAAGCATCCTTGTCCTGTTGTTCTCCTCTACTGAGTAGGTGAAGTTGTAGGCATTGGACTCTACGACGAATGTGCCATCGAATGTGGTGAAGGTTGTCCTCTCTGCAATGTAAGCTGTAAGCCTTGCAACTGCCGTCTGATTTCCATTGGCTGCGAAGAGGGAAGTGGTGGCCAGTGCCACGAGGATTGCTATTGCTACTGTTTTTGCTAACTTCTTCATCCATACTTCCTTTGTTGTTGCTTCTTACATGTATATGATGGGGTACATGTAAGAAGATGTCAATGCTTATTAAAAGTAATTTCTTACTATATAAATACTTACAAAATGTCACATGTAAGAAGAAGTTAAAAACTACTTATTACATATCACATCTTTTAACATGTGATATGTTTGTGTATAAGTTGCTCGAGAAGATACGTATGACAGGAAATGCATGCAGTCTACGCGCTCTGTAAGGGTTTTGTGACTTTTCTGGTTTGGTAGATGTTTTGGCATGACAGGAGACACGTAGTTCTGAAAGGTGCTGATGTGACGTAGGATGGCCTGTATAAGTTGGATGAAGTTATGCCTAAAGCGGCACAAGGGAGCCTGCAAGTAGGGGGCCGCAGACTCCCATCCTGGTGGGTGCGTGAGGTGGAAATCATGTTTGTTGAAGGGCGCATGTTTTATTCTCACATCACACAGTGAAGATACCCTGCAGCGGCCACCCTTTCTGAAGCTGGAAGTGTTACACCCTAGGGGGTCAGTGAGGGAAGAGTCTGCACGCTGAGCTGAAGGTTGGGCAGAAACGTGGTCACTTCGGGAGTACGGATCCAGGGAATATCTTGCAGGAGCGTTTTACCCAGGAGACCGTGATGGGAGGGGGCAAAAAGAGAGGTCAATGATTTTTCCCAAAATCACTGACCCTCATGTTGCAAGCTTGCAGTTCCGCACCCGCTTAGTATTCTGTTAGGTAGCCTTCACGAAAAGGGTCTTCATCCCGATCGATTCCTCTACGGTATAGGTAAAGTTGTAGGCATTGGACGCTACGACAAACGTATCGTCGAATATGGAGAAGGTGGTCTTCTCAGGGACATATGCTGTAATTCTTATGACTGCCTGATCGTGTGTGGCTACTGCGAATAGGGAAGTGGAGGCTATTGCCAGGATGAGGATAATCCCTACTGCTTTTGCTAACTTCTTCATCACCACTCCCTTGTATCATCGTTTCATCTATATGATGAGGTACGGAGAAGAAGATGTCAACGGCAAAGTGTGCTAATTCGTTATATAGTAAAAACTTAAAATATTGTCACATGTTAGAGGAAGTTGTGATTTACTTGTTACATATCACATGCTTAAGCATGTGAGAAGTTAAGGAGAATAGTAATCTAATAGCTACTTGTGACAAGGTGAAAACCCACTTTGATGGCCCTGTATGGGGATTTATGATATTTTTGGTTTTTGTATAAGTCATGGCTTGACAGGAGACATCAAAATTATAATGGTGCTGATGTGACGCAGGATGGGTGTGAGAAGTTGGATGAAGTTAGGCCATGTATGTGACGTTTCCGCGCAACAGTCCCGCCTTGAGAGCTTCAAAGGAGATCTCCTCCAGCTCAAGATAACATGACCTTTTTCCCACTTCCTCCAGTCGGTGGGCATCGCTTGAGGTCAGGAGTGTTTTGTTGTAGGTCTTTGCATCGACAGGAACCCTGATCGCTTCAAGTGCGGAGTAGGGGAGGTCGGGCAAGAAGCCCAGGTTGGCAAGGACGCTGTTGGCAAGTTTGTCGATATGGGCCGGGATGACCAGGGCGTCACGGCTGATGGCCTCTTCGATGACATCGCTGAAGCTGATGCCGCTTGTGCTGATGAGCAGCTTCTCCACCGTCTGTAGGACCTCCCCCTCCACATTGACAACCAGCTGGTTGCCGAAGAGACGGGGCTTGTTCTTGATGGGGGGCAACAGAAACTCGATGAAGGTGCCGAACTGCATCGCATCCTCAAGCTTCTCAAACAGCGTCAGCACATGCACCTCTTCTACGGTGGTCACCTCAATGCCGAACATGGGCATGATGGAGCAGAGCTCGCACGCCTCCTTGAAGGCGGGCAGGTTGCGGGCGCTGTTATGGTCGGTGAGGGCGAGAATCTGGATACCCTGCTCCATCGCCTCCACGGCGAGCAGGGCAGGGGTGAGGTCGTCGCTTCCGCAAGGGGAGAGGCAGGAGTGGTTATGCAGGTCAATCTTTACAAGCATCAACCTTTCCCAAAAGGCAGGCAACCTTGCAGCTCGCTTCAAACTGGGTGCCCTCAAAGGTAAAGACCGCCACTCGCTCCTCCTTCGCCGCCTGCAGCATGTCAGGGGGAGTCGAGCGGTTGTTGCAGATCACTATTGCCTGGATGCCGGCAAGGGAGGCCACAGCCACGGTGTTCTTATGGGCCTGGATGGTTATGAGCACACTCGCATCCGGTGCGTTGCCCATCACGTCGCTGAGCAGGTCCCCTGTATATGCATCATTGATGCCTTCTTCGCCATTTTCCATGGTCTGGGTTACAAAGCCCTCCAGGGTGGCCAAATCCTTTACTTGCATGCTATTTCTCCTCGTCGCTTTTCAACTTGATGCTACACACTACAGTCGTACCGTTGAGATCACTCTCTATGTCAAACTCATCGGCAACAGACTTGACGTTGGGAAGGCCCATGCCGGCACCGAACCCCAGGCTCCTGATCCATTCGCTGGCTGTAGACCAGCCGGCTGTCATCGCTTCCTCGACATTGGAAATGCCAGGTCCGTTGTCCCTTGCCGTTATCTGCAGGCTGTCGGGGGTGTACTCTGCGATGAGTTCCCCTCCATCAGAGTGGACAACCAGGTTCATCTCCAGTTCATAGCTTGCAATGGCGGCCCTACGGATGATGTGCGGCACCACCCCGGCTTTTTTCAGCCGCTTCTTTATCTCGGTGCTGGCAAAGCCCGCACTTTCAAAATCATTTTTCATGATCGAGTAGGTGTGGATCTCCCCATGCATCTCATCGCTCATGCTGGTGGTGCTGGTGCGCCTCTCCAGCTCCTCGATCTCCCGGTTGATCTCGACAAGCAGGGTGCTGGTGATGTCCCGGTTTGTGATCATGCCCACCAGCTCCTTGTGCTTGTTCAGCACCGGGAACCGGTGGTAGGAGAACCTGTCAAAGTAGTTGATGGCGAAGGAGACCGGCATGTCGTCCTCCAGCACAATGAGATTTCGTGTCATATGGTCCTGGGCCTTCTCATTGATGTAGCCCTTGTCCAGCGCCTGGATGATGTCATCCATGCTGACAATGCCTACCAGCCTCTTTCCCATCACGATGGGAAGGCCGGTGACCTGTTTCTCACGCATGATGTATTGGATCTCCCGCAGGGAGGTCTCCTTGGTGGCTGTCACCACTTCGGTTGTCATGACGTCCTTTACCTTGAGGCGGTATATGAGCTCCAAGATAACGTTCGGTGAAGTGACTGTGTTTATGGGAATCTCTTGCATAGGGCAAGTATACATGAGGAAGCATCTATTGCAAAGGTTTCTTATGTGCATAGTGAGGGGAAAGTAACAGCCTCCGATCTGGGCCGGGGCATGGGGGGCTGAAAAGTTCTCCCAAAATATAGTGCCTAGAGCCGGCTTTTTTGGTATCATGGGGGTATATGAAAGATGTTTTAGCATTGCAGGTGGTCCATGAGGATCCCTCTTTTCTTGTGGTGGACAAGCAGGCCCTCCTGCCCACGGTCCCTTTGAAGGACAATCCAGGTGGGAAGCAGACCCTGCTCTCCCTCATAAGCGAACGCTATCCCGAGGTCCTTGAAATATCGGGGAAGAACACGTGGGAAGGGGGGGTGCTTCACCGCCTCGATACTGCAACCAGCGGTCTGGTTGTGGTGGCCAGGACAAAAAAGGCGTACTCCTTTTTACAGACCATCCAGAAGGCAGACCTGTTCTGGAAGGAGTATAGGGCCCAAAGCAGCCAGTACCGATCAGTCCAGGAGCCGGGGTTCCCCACCTATCCTTATGAGGACCCGTTTTCAGCCAAAGGCAAGGAGGTCTTCATAGGAAGCCTCTTTCGTAGGTATGGCGATCATCACAGGCAGGTACGCCCGGTCCTTGCTACGAGTCCCAAGCACCTTTTGGACAAGAGTACAGGCGTCTGGTACCTGACCAAGGTTTGCTATGGTGGAGAGGCGGGCAACGGGGCCAAGCAGTTTACCTGCAGGCTCTCCTCAGGCTTCCATCATCAGGTGAGGGCCCACCTGGCCTGGAGTGGATGGCCGCTGGACGGTGATACGTTCTATCATGGAATGCAGCAGCCAAACCTTGGCCTGCGCTGCGTAGCGGTGCAGCTGCTGCACCCAGTTACCCAAGAGCAACTGGAGATCAGGGTCGATGAGTAAAAAATATACAATAAAGTAAGGAGTCAAAAAATATGGCAGATCAGAGAGAGCAGAAGCTGGCCAAGCTTCTGGTGGAATATTCGGTAGCCCTGCAACAAGGGGAGTCTTGCTTGATCAACGCAGTGGACATACCCACTTCCATGACAGAGGCGCTCATCGCCGCAGTCTATGAGGCGGGGGCGTTCCCCCTGGTGAATGTCTGGAACCAGAGGCTTGAGAGGGCCATGGTGCAGAGTGCGAGCGAAGCCTCCTTGGAGAAGTGGGCCGATGTCGATACCTATCGCATGAAACAGGTCGATGCCTTCATCGGCATCCGCGGCATTGCAAATGTCAGGGAGCTCTCCTCCATCCCTGAGAAGTCGAACCTTCATGGCAAGCTGTACAACACCCCCGTGCATATGAAGACCCGCCTTCCCCACACAAGGTGGGTTGTCCTTCGCTATCCCACCGAGATCATGGCGATGCAGGCGAACAGGGGGACGCTCGAGTTTGAGGATTTCTTCTACGAAGTCTGTACCGGTGTCGACTACCAGAAGATGGCAAGCGCCATGGATGAGGCGAAGAAATACCTGGACACCGTGGACAAGGTCCACATCAAGGCACCGGGAACCGACCTGCACTTCTCCATCAAGGCGATGGGCTTCATCCCCTGTGCAGGGAAGATGAACATCCCCGACGGGGAGATCTACTCCTGTCCCGTCAAGGATTCTGTCAACGGAAGCATAGCGTACAACTGTGACAGCACCTTTCACGGCCATCAGTTCAAGGATGTCCGCTTTGTCTTCAAGGATGGCAAGATCGTCGAGGCGTACAGTGATGACAATGATCGCATAAACGAGATCCTCGATGTCGATGAGGGGGCCCGCTACATAGGGGAGTTTGCCCTCGGGTGCAATCCCGGGGTGCTGCATCCCATGGACAACACCCTCTTTGACGAGAAGATTGCAGGCTCCATCCACTTCACCCCTGGCAATGCCTATGAGGATTGTGACAATGGCAACCGCTCATCGGTGCACTGGGACCTTGTGCAGATCCAGCGCCCCGAGTATGGCGGGGGGGAGATCTACTTCGATGGGGAGCTCGTCCGTAAGGACGGGGTATTCCTGCATCCCCAGCTCAAGGGGTTGAACTTCGAGGACTGAGAAAAGCTTTTTTCTTGAAAGGGTAAAAAAGCGATGTAGGTAAGAACTACTAAAAAGGCGATGGGGGAATATGTTCCTCATCGCCTTTTCATTCCTAGTCCACTAATTTCTCTGTTACTTCCAGTTAGGTAACAAAGGCTGGCCTCAAATAGCCCTCTACCGCTCCATGTTGAAGGTGATGGTCCTGTTGTTCCAGATGATGACCCGGCTCTCCAGATGTGCCTGCACTGCCCTTGAGAGGACCCTGCGCTCCACATCCTTGCCCACATCGCGTAGGCCGTCGGGGGAGAGCTCATGGTTTACCCTCACCACATCCTGTTCGATGATGGGTCCCTGGTCGAGGTCCTCGCTGGCATAGTGGGCTGTAGCCCCTATCATCTTCACCCCACGCTCATACGCCCTGCGATAGGGGTTTGCCCCCTGGAAGGCCGGCAGGAAGCCATGATGGATGTTTATGATCCTACCCTGCCATGCATGGGTGAACTCGGGTGTGAGTATCTGCATGTAGCGGGCAAGGACCACCAGGTCGATGTCAAAGCGCCTCAGCAGGGTGAGGACCTTCTCCTCCTGGCTCTGTTTGGTCTCTGCAGTGATGGGCAGGTAGTAGAAGGGTATTCTGAACTGGTTGGCAACCACCTCAAGGGTAGGGTGGTTGCTGATGATCAGGGAGACCTCACACTTCAGCTCGCCTTCGTTTTTGCGAGTAAGCAGGTCATACAGGCAGTGGCTGGTCTTGCTAACCATGATGGCCACCCTCGAGCGATAGTCGCTGTAGTGGCACTCCCATGAGAGTTTGTATTCCCCGGCAAAGAGGGAGAACTCATCCTCAAGCTCTTTGCGTGTAGTGTTCAGGTCCTGCATGTCCAGTTCGATGCGCATGAAGTACCGCTTCTCGATATTGTCGGTATGCTGCTGACAATGGAGGATGTTATACCCTTTGGTATAGAACCAGTTGGTTGTTGCTGCGAGGATTCCCTTGCGGTCCTCGCACTGGATGAGGAAGATGATCTTGTTCTTTTCTGCCATGGTTGAGCCTTTTTAGAATGGGGTTATTTCGGCACTCTCCGTCTCTTCTCCCAACACGATCTCAACGCGGCCTTTAGCCTCCGAAAGTGTTTTCTCCAGCTTTTTGGATAGGAGCATTCCCTCTTCGAACAGGGCAAGGCTCTCTTCAAGGCTTGTATCCGAAGCGTTGAGCTTCTGGGCAATCTCCTCGATTCTGGATACATCTGTTTCAAAACTCATGCATTACTCCTCTATGATGGCCTTGCGGCTTCCGTCGATGAATGTCAGTTTGATATGGTCTCCAACCTTGGCCTCTTCTCGATTGTGAAGGGCTTTCCCTTCGGAATCAAAGACGAGCGTATAGCCTCGCGCCAGTATAGCAAGGGGAGAGAGGGCTTGCAACTCTCTGGTTGCAAGCAGAACCCTCGTCTTGCTTGTTTCTAGTTTTTCCTTGAATGCCTGGGCCATGTTCTGGGTGGCGTTGGCCAGAAGGTACTCCTGCTTTTCCAACCGGTGGGCCATGCTTCTTTGCATGGCCGCCGTGCTTGGGATGCGGCCTTGGATCAACTGCAGGCGGTGGCTCATCGCCTTGTGTATGGCAACCTTGCTGTTCTCCACCTTTTGGCGGAGGTCCAGGATGCCCTGGCTTACCAGTTCGGCCGCTGCTGAGGGGGTAGGGGCGCGCAAGTCTGATACGAAGTCGCTCAAGGCCCAGTCGATCTCATGGCCCACTGCGCTGATGACAGGTATCTCAGACTCGTATATTGCACAGATGACTTCGTCCTCACTGAAGGGCAGGAGGTCTTCCAGGGAACCGCCGCCCCGTCCTACGATGAGCACATCGCACAGCAGCAGCAGGTTTGCCTGTCGTATCCTGTTGGCGATAGTAGCGGCTGCACTGGTGCCCTGCACAGTGGCCGGAAGGACAAGTATGTCCAGCGAAGGGGCGCGGCGTGCGAGGATCTGCAGGATGTCCTGCAAGGCGGCGCCAGTTGGGCTGGTGACGACTCCAACTCGCTTGGGCTTGACAGGGATGGCTCTTTTACGGGCAGGGTCAAAATACCCAAGCGCATCATACTCGCGTTTGCGCTTCTCCAGCAGGGCAAGGATTTCGCCCGTGCCGCTCTTTTCCATGGTGTCGCATTTCAGCTGGTAGGTGCCCCGGGCCGCATAGACATCAAGGGACCCGGTGACCACGACCTTATCGCCTTCCTGCGGTTTGAAGGCAACCCTCCAGGCACTGCTCTTGAACATGATGGCTGAGAGGGCGGAGGTGCTGTCCTTGAGGGTGAAGAACCAGTGTCCGCTTGAGGCGGGACGGAAGTTTGATATCTCCCCGCTGACGCGCAGGCCGTAGAACCCCTCTTCCAGGGTCCGCTTGATCAGGGAGGTGAGATCCGATACCGTGAGCTCTGTTCCAAGCAGGAGGGAGTCGCTAGACATGGGGTTGCTCACCTCTTGCCTTGCGTCTCTTGAGGCTGCTCAGCTGGTTGAAGACCCCCAGGACGGATAGGATCGCTACCCATACAAGGAATATCCAGAAGTTCAGATGCCAGAACCGTGCAAGCAGATAGCTGATCAGGAGGGCTCCGCCCACGGCGTTCTCAATGGCCATGTAGGAGGCGAAGTCACGCATGCAGAAGATGGTGATCACGACCAGCAGCAGGGCCGAAACGGCAAGGTTGAGCTTCAGTGGCAAGAATTCCGCCATGAGCAAAAAGATGAAAAGCGCCATGCTGATGGCGGTGAACAGCGCCACTGTCTTGCCTGCGACAAACCCAGGTTTTCTGGAGAGGGCGAAGAGCAGCAACCCCCCCAGCGCCATGCTTGCCAAGGCAATGATGGTGAACAGGTACGCTTCCCCTCCAATGAGCACATCCATCAGGGTCGGGATGGCGTTCTTCGATCCCAGGGCTGTGACAAACGCCTCTTTCTGCATGACCAGAAAAACCACGGCGATGCTGACCATGGCCCCTGAGAGCACACTGCGCAGGGGGACCAGGTACTTTTTGGCCACATTGCCATAGAAACAGAGAAAAAATCCTGCAAGCAACCCCACTATCATGACTGGGGCGCCCAAGGTGGGTAGGTCGGTGGGCATGGGATGGTTCCTTATGAGGAGGGAAAAAAAAGAGACAGCACAACATGCTGCCTCTTAATCCAAAATGGGTTTCTTACTCCTGGAAGATAGCTGCGGTTGGGCAGACATCGGCACAGGCGCCGCAATCGATGCAAAGATCAGCATCAATTACATAGATATCGCCTTCGGAGATAGCGTCCGTTGGGCATTCTGGTAAACAAGTTCCGCATGCTACGCACGCGTCAGTGATTTTGTAAGCCATACTCTTGACTCCTTACTACGTTTTCGTTGCTTCTGACTATATACTCACTGTCCTATCAAGTCAAGAAAGAAGAAATAGTTGTACTTGAAGACTATGAATACCTCTTGAGGGCTGGTCAAAATCGCATATGGAGAGCTGAACATGGAGCTCAGGCTGAAAAAACGGGGGAAATTATACAGATGTCGAACAAGAATCAAGAAAAATCCCAATGAAACGTATTACCAATCAGTATACCATGACAAACCCGGAAGCGATAGGTTTGTACAAAGAGACTATAAACCTATTTATTGTAGACAAATATTTGACAACCGCAAAGGAATGGGGTACTATGTACCCACTGGCGAAGTCAGAAAGGAGTGTCATCCTTTCCAGTAGCCTAGGGCCCTCTCTGGTGGAGGGCCTTATCTATGGCAGGCAATCCTACAACAAGTAATCACCCTCATGTATCCAACCCTTTTTTCTCATGAAGTGAGAGATCAGAAGTGAGAGGATGGCAGGAAGCAGGAAGTGCAGCAAGGCTATCTTCCACCAGGATCCCATGCCCATGACAGAGAGGGTGTTGATTTGCCCTACGAGCCCGCTTGTTCCCATGCCGGCGCCCGGGGCGTTGTTCTCCATCTTGAAGAGCGTGGTTGCAAAGGGGCCCAGGATGCCTGCGGTGAGTGTCGGAGGGACCCAGATGCGCCAATTCCTTACTATGTTCGGCATCTGGATCATGGAGGTCCCCAACCCCTGGCTGATGAGGCCGCCAACCTTGTTCTCCTTGTACCCCGAACAGGCAAATCCAATCATCTGGGAACAGCAGCCGACTGTGGCGGCTCCTGCTGCAAGCCCGCTGATGCCAAGCGAGATGCAGATTGCGGCACTGCTCAAGGGAAGGGTGAGCACCATCCCCACGACCACCGATACCATGATCCCCATGGGGATGGGGTAGAGCATGGTCAGCTGGTTGATGAACTCTCCGATGGCATTCATGAAGGAAGCGACCAACGGTGAGAGGAAAAGCCCTGTGAGGGAGCCTGCCAGGATGACGATCAGGGGGATCAGGATGATGTCCACCTTTGTCCTGCCGGCTATCCTCTTTCCCACTTCGGCCCCTACCAGGGAAGCCAGGAGGGCGCCCACCGGCTCTCCTATGATCACCTTGGAAAGAAGGGATGCATCGAAGACAAACGTCCCTGCCCCCACCGCCCCCACCACCGCTGAGGCGAAGACTGCAAGCGGGGGGGCGCCGACTGAGAGGGCAACCCCGACCCCGATGGCCGGGCCCATGAGCAGCTGGGCGATCTGCCCCAGCTGCACGATCATCGCCGAACCCAGATAGAGCCCCGCCTGCTTGATGATCAGGCCGATGATCAGGCTTGCAAAAAGGCCTTGGGCCATGCCGTTCAAGACCTTTACCGTGTACGCCGCCACTTTGTTTGTCGGTTGTTCCATCTTCTCATCCTTGTTTCGAATTAGGTAGGATGACTTATACAACCTTACCCTGCAGTCAAGGTAAGGAAGGCCTCCTTGGAATAGGGCAACCATAATAAAAAGAGGGAGCGTTGTACAGAGGGGGCGTCATGACAAAAAGGTTGACTGCAGCAAACCCATCCGGTATCACTAGTATATGAAGGTGCTTGGATAGTTGTCCCGGACACTGGCTTGCATCGATTGGCCCTATTGAGAAGAAAGAGGAGTGCATATGGAAATTATTGGCGGCATCGTATGGATCGGCTTGAGCTTCGTGGTGGCTAATGCTGCTAGAAACCGTAACAGGTCCTATATAGGCTACCTGCTGCTCTCCTTTCTCACCTCCCCGTTGGTCGCTGGCTTTATCGTCATCCTGCTGGGGCAGAAGAGGTCATAGAGGAGGGCCCTGCCTTAGCCTCCGCTTTGCTGGCGGCGTTTGAGCAAGCTATTGGAAAGCGTCCCCACCGGACAGATCGCGCACCAGATCCTTGGCCTGAATATCTGTGACAGGGCTATGCCCAGCAGCGTGGAGCTGAGCATCATCGAGTAGAGGCGGTAGGAGAGATGCAGGATGGCAGCAGGAGCCTGCAGTGCAACCAGCTGCGGTAGCGGCACTAGCGGTATGGCGATGAAGAGCCGTATGTACTCCATGCTTGCCATGTTGCCCATGGCCACCTGGATGGTCGAGCCTGTTATGAAAAGCAGGTTGAGCCCAAAGTACCAGAGCATCGCCTTTTTCAGCGTCCCGTTGGAAAACTGGAGTGGAATCCTTCTCGTTCTTTTTATGGTCCCTGTCTTCATAAGCAGGGAGGCTCTTGGGCAGTAGGTGGAGCACCACACCTTCTTCTTGTATCGGGCCAGCAGGATGAAGGGTATTGCCATGCAAGCAACTGCAAGCAGTCCGAAAAGTATCGATACAAAGCCGAGGGCGAAATACAGCAGCGTGATGACAAACGCACCGCCTAGAAGCCCTACTTTTTGGGTTTTGGGTCTGCTCATCTCTAGCCTCTCTCCATTACCAGGGCCCTGGGCATGCAGTAGCGAGTGCATTTGCCACAGGCTGTGCACTTGCTGTAGTCGATGACCGGAGCTCTGTTCCCTTTCTGGGACAAGGCCCCGAAAGGGCAGGAAGCGACAGAGGGGCAGCGGTGGTTCTGAGGGCAGCGACTGGTCCTGACGACCAAGGTCTTCTCTGTCAATGCCTCATCATTGTTCGAACGCGGGGAAAACAGTTTGAGAAAGTTGAAAGCCATGGGAACTCCAATAGGGTAAGGGTGTGGTGCAGGGCTTTGCCTACAGGAAGAGAGCATACTGGAAAGAGAGGGTTAGGTCAAATGCTTGCTATTGGCAACAGTTATCAGTGGCAAGCATTTGGCTGTGTTTTCTCCATTCCTCTTTCTTCTGCCACCGCCTCTTTCCCCCTTGTCTCCCTTGCGGCGAACAGGACAAACCCGGTATAGTTTTGCCAGGGAGGAAGGGAAATTGAAGAAAGTTGTCCTTGCTGAAAAACCGAGTGTTGCCAGAGAGCTTGCACGGGTACTGAACTGTTGGAAACGCGACAAGGGGTATATTGAGGGCCCCGATCATATCGTTACATGGGCCTTGGGCCATCTGGTCGAGCTTGCACAGCCGGCAGTGTACAGCGACAGCTTCAGGCGTTGGTCCCTACGCGACCTGCCCATGCTGCCCAATACCCTCAAGCAGGAGGTCATCGCCCAGAGTGCCGATCAGTTTGCCGTGGTGAAGGCCCTGCTCAACCGCCCTGATGTGGACTCTGTCATCATAGCCACCGATGCCGGTCGCGAAGGCGAGCTTGTCGCCCGATGGATCATGAAAATGGCAGGCTATGAGGGTGAGGCAAAGAGGCTTTGGATCAGCAGCCAGACCGACAGCGCCATCAGCGAGGGGTTTGCAAACCTCAAGGATGCCAAACTCTACGACAACCTCTACAGCGCTGCCGAAAGCCGCGCCGCAGCCGACTGGTATGTGGGGATGAACGTGACGCGCGCCCTCACCTGCCACTATGATGCCAAACTCTCTGCCGGAAGGGTGCAGACCCCGACGCTGGCCCTGATGACCAGCCGTGAGGACGAGATCGAAAACTTTGCCGGACAGTTCTATTGGACGCTGAAGGCTGACTTCGGATCGTTTTCCGCCTCCCACTACACCGATGAGGATACCATCCGCATCAAGAGCGAAGCGACAGCCACACATTTGGAGCAAACCTTGGTAGGGAAGAGCGGTATCATCACCAGCTTGGAAACAGTGGAGAAGAATGAACAGCCACCACTTGCCTATGACCTTACCGAACTGCAGCGCGATGCGAACAACCACCTGAACTTTAGTGCCAAGGAGACCTTGGACACCCTGCAAAGGCTCTACGAGCAGCATAAGATCGTAACCTACCCCAGGACCGACAGCCGCTACATCACCAGCGACATCGTTGCAACCATCCCCCAGAGGCTGCGCTCCCTCAGCCTTACCCCCTTTGCACCCCTTGCGGCCTCCTTTGCCAAGGATGGCTTCAGGATTGATGAGCAGCGCTTTGTCCAGGACCTGCAGGTCACCGACCACCACGCCATCATCCCCACAGACCAGAAGGTGGACCTCTCCAAGCTCTCCACCAACGAACGCGCCTTGTGGGAGCTCATCGTCATGCGCTTTTTGGAGGTGCTCAGCGCCGACTACCTCTACAGGACCACCACGTTGGTGGCCGAGGTTGAGGGCTGCCGCTTCCAGACTCGGCTAACCATACCCACCCAGCAGGGGTGGCGCGATGTGGCGCGCCTCATCGGGCGTCGCAGTGCAGAGTCCCTCCTGGAGGACGACGAGCCCTTCAATGCCGCCTTGCTCACCCTCAAGGAGGGCTCGGAGGTGACAATCGGATCGGTGAAGGTCAGGCGCATGGCAACAGCCGCCCCCAGCCGGTACACCGAAGCTACGCTGCTCTCGGCGATGGAGCATGCAGGGCGCCTTGTTGAGGATGCCAACCTGAAGAAACGGCTGGGAAACGGCCTGGGGACCCCGGCGACACGAGCCGACATCATCGAGAAGCTGATCAACAACCACTATGTCGACAGGCAGGGCAGGGAGCTCGTCCCCACTGCCAAGGGGCGCGAAGTGGTGCGCCTTGCCCCAGACCTGCTGTGCAGCGCCCACCTCACCGGCAAGTGGGAGGAGCGCCTCTCCCGCATTGCCGAGGGCAAGGAGGACAGCACGCTCTTTATCGAGGACATCAAGAACAGCACGCGCGACCTGGTAAAGCAGGTCATCTCCAGCGGGGAGACCTACTCGCCCAAGTTCAAGGAGTCCAAGGTCTGTCCGCACTGCAAGGCTTCGATGATGAAGGTCGTCGATGAGATCGGTCAGAACCACTACATCTGTCAGAGACTCTCCTGCTCCTATGAGGAGAAGGAGATAAAGAAGCGCATCCCCATCGAGGAGATCCCGGAGCCGAAGGTCGTGAAGGTTGTGGCAAAAGTTGCCGAAGGTGGGGTTGCAGCACCCAAGAAGAGGGTGGTGGTCAAGAAGGCCCTCCCCAAGAAGAGCCCCATGCAGGACTTCTCCCTGCCCGATGAACACCCTTCCAAGGTGGATAAGAAGAACTACAGGTGGGAGAGTGTCATAGAGGTGGTACGCCCGAGCAAGCTCAGCTATCGTAGGGATGATGATCGTCCCCGGGTGGCTGCAAAGCGGGAGGACCGCCCCTGGGGCAACAGTGGAGCCCCAACCGCTGTTATCGCAGAGACCCCTACAGCAGGGGGAACCTTTGCAGATTTTATGAAAGCGAGTGAAGATAGAAAGAAAAGGGATGCAAAGAAGAGGAGATAAAGTAACAATAATGTTACAATAAAAACATTCTGTTATGCTATGGACAACAATGTCGCTTTTCTGTTAGGCTGTTTTCATGTTTGGAGGCACCATGAAAATAGCTGTAGTCGGATATGGAAAGATGGGAAAGCTCATACGCAGCGGCGCCCTTGCCCTTGGCCATGAGGTTGTTGCCGTGATAGACCCGGTATGCCCCTTGCCTGAAGTCACTGATACGCACCTTGACGCTTCTACGCTCAACGGGTGTTCGGTGGCCATTGATTTTACCCACCCTTCTGTGGTTGTGGACAACATTGTGCTCTACGCCCGTCTGGGCATCCCGGCGGTCATCGGGACCACCGGGTGGTATGACCAGGTGGCGAGCATCAGGGAAGCCATTGATGAGAGCTCGGCCTCCATCATCTACAGCGGCAACTTCTCCCTTGGAGTCGCCCTTTTTTTCCAGGTAGCCAAGTATGCATCACGCCTCTTCGGCAAAACCGGTCTCTACGACCCCTTCATCCAGGAGATTCACCATGCCCAGAAGGCGGACAGCCCTTCAGGGACAAGTGTGATGCTCTCTCAGATGGTCTTGGAAAACACCCCTACCAAGGACTCGGTCTTCAGCGACACCTTGCACCGCAGGCGCGAGGATGGAGAGATCCATGTCGCCTCAGTACGAGGGGGGTGGGTCCCCGGTACCCATACAGTAAGTTTTGACAGTCAGGATGACACCATTGAACTAACCCATCGGGCACGGTCCCGGGAGGGGTTCGCTTCAGGTGCCCTTAAGGCTGCCTCGTGGATAACCGATGGCAGGAAAGGGTTTTTCACCCTTGACGCCATGCTCGAAGATGTATTTTTAGGGGAGAGTGTATAGTGAAGGATATTAATTTCAGGGGAGTGTTCACCGCCATGGTCACCCCTTTTACCAAGAAGGACTTTTTGGATGAGGATATGCTGGAGCAGATCGTCGAGGCGCAGATAGCGAGCGGAGTATCGGGCCTGGTACCCTGTGGGACCACCGGGGAGAGCCCGACCCTCAGCCATGACGAGCACGACAGGGTCATAGCCCTGACGGTCAAGTTTGCCGATGGAAGGGTGCCTGTCATCGCAGGGACCGGCTCGAACGCCACCAGTGAGGCAATACGCCTGTCGCGCCATGCCCAGGAGGTCGGCTCCGATGCCGTGCTGCTGGTGAACCCCTACTACAACAAGCCCACCCAGAAGGGGCTCTACCTGCACTTCAAGGCGATAGCCGACAGTGTGGACATCCCCTGCATCCTGTACAACATCAAAGGCAGGACCGGGGTGAACATCGACACTGCTACGGTTAGGGCCTTGAGCGAGGCCTGCCCGAACATCGGAGGGGTCAAGGAGGCCAGCGGCGACCTTGAGCAGATGAAGGGTGTCATCGCTGAGACCCACGGAGCCTTCCGTGTCCTCAGCGGTGATGACAACCTCTGCCTGGACCTCATCGAAGCCGGCGGGGACGGGGTCATCAGCGTGGGGTCCAACATCTGCCCCAGATACATCTCTGATATGGTATCTTTGGCCCTCGGCGGTGACATGAAGGGTGCCCGGGCGATGGAGGCCACCCTTGCAGGATTCTTCAAGGCCTGTTTCCTGGAGACCAACCCCATCCCCATCAAAAGTGCCATGGCACGCTATGGTTGGTGCGAGGAGTCCTTCCGCCTTCCGATGTGCACCTTTGAACATGAAGAGAACCGCGCCAAGCTCTATGCTGAGCTGGATAAACTGGACGCACTTGGTGCCTTGACGAGGAGAATTTGAGATGGCTACGATAAACAAGAATTTTGAGAAGCTGGCAAGCGGGTACCTGTTCCCCGAGATTGCCCGAAGGACTGCCATCTGGCAGAAGAGCAATCCGGGTGTGGGGATACTGCGCCTGGGCATCGGCAACACCACCGAGGCTCTGCCTCCGGCGGTATGCACTGCCATGCACAAGAAGATCGAGGCCCTCTCAGACCGTGCCACCTACAGCGGCTACGGCGATGAGCAGGGGGATACCTACCTGCGCGAGGCTCTGGTGGAGTACTACAAGCGCTACGGTGTCAATCTTGAGGCGACGGAATTCTTCATCAGTGACGGTGCGAAAAGCGATGCTGCGAACCTGCAGGACATCTTCAGCACCGACAATGTCGTAGCGGTGCAGGACCCCGCCTACCCGGTCTATGTGGACAGCAATGTGGTTGCAGGCAGGACCGGGCTCTTTGACAAGGAGAGGGGGTGCTACAACGGGTTTGTCTACTTGCAGTGCAATGAGGAGAACGGCTTCAACCCCTCCCCACCGCAAGAGAAGGTGGACCTCATCTACCTCTGTAGTCCCAATAATCCTACCGGGGCTGTCATGACAAAAGAGCAGCTCAAGGGTTTTGTCGACTACGCCATAAAGAACAGGAGCGTCATCATCTTTGACAGTGCATACAGCGAGTACATCACCGAAGAGGGGTACCCCCGCTCGATCTATGAGGTGGAGGGGGCACAGAAGTGTGCCATTGAGATCAACAGCTTCTCCAAGTCCTCCGGCTTCACCGGAGTCAGGCTCGGATGGACCATCGTTCCCAAGGCCCTGGAGTGTGAGGATGCCAAGGCTGGGGTGCTCAACGCACTATGGAACAGACGCCAGTGCACCTTCTTCAACGGCGCAAGCAACATCGCCCAGGCGGGTGGCTTTGCCGCCCTCAGCGGTGATGGCTATCAACAGAGCCGGGCCCTGGTCGACTACTATATGGAGAATGCCCGTCTCATCCGTGAAGGTTTGACCAGGGTGGGCCTTACCGTCTATGGTGGGGTCAACAGTCCGTACATCTGGGCGAAGACACCGGACAACATGCCCAGCTGGGCCTTCTTTGACCTGCTGCTGGACTCTTGTCATGTGGTGGTCACCCCGGGTGCCGGATTCGGTCCAGCAGGAGAGGGCTTTGTCAGGGTCTCCTCCTACGGACATCGTGAGAATGTACTGAAGGCAGTCGCTTCAATTGAGGAGAATCTAAAGATATGAGTGAGAAAACCCTTCCCCTGAGTTCTGAAAAGCTACAGGCTTTGGCCAAGACGATCCCCACCCCTTTCTATCTCTATGATGAGAGGGCGATGGTGGAGAATGCGCGTGACTTTACCCGCCACTTCTCCTGGGCGCCGGGCTTTCGCAACTACTTTGCGGTCAAGGCATGTCCCAACCCGAGCATCCTCTCCATCCTGAAGAGGGAGGGCTTCGGCAGCGACTGCTCCTCCCTTCCTGAGATACTGATGAGCCAGGCGTGCGGCATAACAGGTGAGAGCATCATGTTCACCAGCAACAACACCCCCCCCGAGGAGTTCGTCGCCGCCTACAAGGCAGGGGCCATCATCAATGTCGATGACATCTCCCACATCGAGCCCATGGTCGAAGCTCTGGGGGAGGTTCCCTCCCTGATCTGCTTCCGCTACAACCCGGGCCCTGAGAGGACCGGCAATGCCATCATCGGCAACCCTGTCGAGGCCAAGTACGGCCTGACCTCCTCTCAGATCGTCGATGCATACAGGATCATGAAGGGGAAGGGGACCAAGCGCTTCGGCCTGCATACCATGGTAGCCTCCAACGAGCTTGACGGCACCTACATTGTGGAGACCGCCAGGATGCTCTTTGACCTCTGTGTGAGGATTCAGAAAGAGGCCGGCGTGCGCATCGAGTTCATCGACATGGGAGGGGGCATCGGCATCCCTTACAAGCCTGAGCAGGATGCCATGGACCTGGAGGCAGTAAGCCGCGGTATGCAGGAGCTCTACAACAAGATCATCGTCCCTGCAGGACTGGATCCGCTGAATGTCGTCTTTGAGTGCGGGCGCGTCATAACCGGTCCCTATGGCTACCTGGTCAGCAGTGTCCGGCACGTGAGCAGCAAGTACAAGGAGTATGTGGGACTGGATGCCTCCATGAGCGACCTCATGCGCCCGGCCCTCTATGGTGCCTACCACCATATCACCGCCGTAGGCAAGGAAGAGGAAGCGCATGACCACCTCTATGATGTGACCGGCTCCCTGTGCGAGAACAACGACAAGTTTGCCATCGACAGGGCTCTGCCTGAGATAGAGAGGGGAGACCTCCTGGTGATCCACGATGTCGGTGCCCACGGCCATGCCATGGGGTTCAACTACAACGCCAAGCTCAGGCCTGCCGAGTACCTGTTGAAGAAGGACGGGTCGGTGGTCATGATCCGCAGGGCACAGACCTACGACGACTTTGTCGCGACGCTGCGCTTTGAAGGGGCGGAGGTTGTGCTCTGATGCATAGCTTTGCCATACGCGTCTACTACAGCGACACTGACTGTGGGGGCATCGTTTACCACGCCAACTATCTGAACTTCGTCGAGCATGCCCGTACCGAGCTGCTCAGGGAAATAAGTGTGGCGACAAGACAGACGGGCTCCCATAGGGCCCTTATGGAGGGCGAGGAGCTCGCCTTGGTGGTAAAGTCGGTCAGCGTCGATTACCAGAGCCCTGCATACCTTGATGACCTGCTCACCGTCGAGACGGAGATAGAGAGCGCCAAGCGCTTCTCCATCGTATTCCGCCAGACGGTCAAGCGCGAAGGGCAGGTGTTGTGTGTTGTCCTGGTAAAGGTCGCAGCGATCGACACCGCCACCAAGCGTCCGAAGCCGATGCCCTCCTGGTTCGCCCCTGCCGTCAGTGAACTGTAGGCAGGGCCTTCCAGTCTGTGGTATAGCGAGGTGAAAGGTAGGCCTGACCCATCAGGTCTCCCTTGATCATGGAGCCTGCTGTGCCGCAGACCAGGGCCCTCCTTCCATAGGTGCGCTGGATCTCCTGCACCACAGGGGAGAGCTTTTCTTCCTGGCCTATCCTTTTTTGTTCCCACTCCGAGTTGAAGAGCGAGTACTGATGCACTCCCTCCTCCTCCAGGTATGTCACCCACACCCTGCTCGCCTTGTAGGGTGCCTTTCTGTATATGGAGGCGAGGCAAACTTTTGCCGCGGCCAGCAGGGTCGGGGTGTAGGCAGAGCCCTGGGCGAGCGTCACTGTCGCACTGGGGCTCTGGTAGTCCTCACGGAATCTGCTGGTGTAGAGGGCGACGGTGACTTCGCGAGCCTGCTTGCCTCGCTTGGTGAGCTTTGAGGCGAGGGTGGCACAGTGGCAGGCGATGCTCTGTTCAAGCTCCTCAAGGCTCTCTTTCGGCTTCTCAAAGGAGATGCCGCTGCACAGCGAGATGCTCTTCTCCACCTCCTTGGGAATGGAGGGTATCCCCCTCAGCTCCCTTGCTGTAGCGAGGCCGGTGATGGTGCAGTGCCTTTCTATCCACAGGTCATCCTTGGAGATGAAGTCATGGGCTGTGCGCACACCCCTTTGCACCAGCTGCGCCTCGCGCCTGCGCCCTATTCCCCAGACCTCACCAATTGCAGTCTGTTTCAGCAGTGACTGCTCCTCTTCAGGATAGAGGACCCTTACACCGCTCGGTCGGCGCTTGCCCTCGTGGTTGGCCAGCTTTGCGAGCGTCTTGGTGCGTGCAAGCCCTAGGGAGACGGGGATGCCGGTAAGGCGGATGACCTCGTCGCGGATGGTTTGTACGGTTTCTTGGGTAGGATTCTTCAGGGTGAAGAATGCCTCGTCGATGGAGTAGACCTCCCTGTTCCCCACCAGGGCGAGCAACGTATCCATAACCCTGTCGCTGAGGTCCTGGTAGAGGGTGTAGTTGGAGGAGAAGATGGCGGCCCCGATGCTATCCAGGCGCTCGCGCTCCTCGAACAGCGGGGCTCCCCGCTTGATGCCCAGCTTCTTGGCTTCGCTGGAGAGGGCGACGATGCACCCGTCGTTGTTGGAAAGCACCACCACCGCCGTGGTGCGCAGGTCGGGGCGGAACAGGCGCTCACACGATGCGTAGAAGCTGTTGCAGTCGCACAGGCCTATCATCGGAGGGTCCTCACTACAGCTGTGACCACACCAAAGAGGACAAGCTCCTCCTCCTGGGCCATGTGTATATCGGCATAGTCAGGGTTCTCAGCGTGCAGGATGACCTTTGCCCCCTCGATCAGGAGCGTCTTGACGGTGAAGGCCCCGCCTATCTCCGCCACGATCACGTCGCCGCTCTTTGCCCTGAGGGTGCGGTCGACCACCAGGATATCCCCGCTGAAGATCCCTTTCAGCTTCATGGAATCCCCTTTGCAGCGCAGGCAGTAGGTGTTTGCCTTGTGCTTGAAGAGCAGGGCATTGAAATCGAGGCTCTCCTCCCTGCTGTCTTGTGCAGGGGAAGGAAAGCCACAGCTTACCGGTTCGATAAAAAAAGGCATATGTAACTCATCCATGGCTCCTATAATCACGGATGAGTAAACATATGTCAAGTACTCTTATTTGATGGGCATATCCACCAGGATGGTGGTGCTTCCCAAGCTCCCCAGCTTTGCATGGCTGACGATGACATCGTAGCGGTGCGATCCTGCCTTGGGCTTTGATGTGTAGGAGAGGTTGTTGGTTCCCACACCTATTCCTTCGCAGTACCAGGATATGATCAGGTCATTAGCTGCTACACCCTGCAGGTTGGTCGGGGCGAAGGTGAGGGTGACGTCACTGCCTGCAGTGGGCAGTTCAGGGTTGCAGGTCACCGTCCCCCGTATGGGCATCATGGTGTTGTTGATGACGGTCATGGAGAAGACGGTCGAACGGTCCCCCATCTTCATCTCCAACGCCCCTGTTGTCGGCGTGCCTGCTACGATGCGCACAGCCTCTGCAGAGCCGCTGACCACCACCCCTTGGCTGGAGAGCTTGGAGATGAGGGTGTAGGAGCCAGAGGGCAGGGTGGCTGCGAATGTGGCCGCGCCTGTGGCCTTGTTCACGGTAGGGGCGGTGATGGAGACCGCTGTCCCGTCCTGGTTGAGCAGGCTCAGATCCAGGGTAACGTCGTCGGCCACCTGGTCCAGGGCCCAGGTGTAGAAGACGGAAAGTGATCCATCGCCTACCAGCTCGGTGAGGGTGATCTCTGCACTGCTGGTTACTGAGGAGAGCATGGTGGTGAGCGTGCCTTGGGCAAGGATGGCATCTTCATTGTTCAGAGCTTGGGCGGTGAGCACCCACTTGCCCATGAGCAGCTGTCCGAGCGTCACCTCGGAGGTGGTGCCGGTCACATCGACACTTTGGTTGTTGGGCCCCGTTCCGGTGATGCGATACTTGGCGATGGTCATGGCCGCTTCTTTCGGAAGCAGGCTTCGCTCCTGCATGGCGAACTTCTCGCAGGCAAAACGGACTACAAGGTCAGAGTGGGTGCCCCGGTTCTCTTCACAGCTGGTGAAGAGCAGGATGGCGATAAGAGGGATAAGCAGTAATCTTTTCATGGGTTTCTCCTTAGGTTCTGTTTGCAACCTAAGGCAGGCATCACCGCTGTTCACTTCAGAAGGGTATTGGAGAAACCCCCCGCTTTGTCTATACTGGAGAAAAATGGAGAGTTGATATGGAAGAAACTATGGTGGTCAGGGTTATGCAGGGGGATATCGATCGTGCCCTTCCCCTCCCTTTGCAAGCATGCTGGCAAGAGGCACAAGATGTGGAGGCTTCGGTACGGCTCAGCTATGAGGGAAGGTTCCTCCACCTTCGGTTTGCCATCCAGGAGCCCGAGCTCCGGCGCATGTGCACCGAGCACAACCAGAAAGTCCATACGGACAGCTGCATGGAGATCTTTCTCCAGCGTGAAGGGGATGACGAATATGTCAACTTTGAGTTCAGTGCAAGCACAAAGGCCCTTGTAGGGCGAGGCAAGGAGCGCGCAGCGCGTACGCTCTATCCCCCGTTTGTCATCGAGCAGATACCCATCACCCTGACGCTGCTGGAAAATACCAACACCCAGAGCCGCTACCGCCTTGATGCTACGCTCGACCTTGTCCTGTTCGGCCTCATGAAGGAGGGGGAGAACTCCTCACTGCTCAAGCTCAAGGGGAACATCTACAAGTGCGGCGATGGCCTGAAGCAGCCGCACTACCTCAGGTATGCACCCATAGGGACAGTGAAGCCGGACTTTCACACCCCATCCTATTTCGTCCCCTTCACCTTTCTCTGACACAGATGTACTGCTACCCTGTTTGCAAGGAGAGATGAAACGATCCTATCAGGTAGAATACCTATTGCTTGGCCTTTTGGTTTTTCGTGTTTGGGTTCCAACTCTCCGTTCCGACCAAGATCTCTTTTCCCATGAGTTTCTCCAGGGCAAGATGAGCAAGGTTCTGTCCGAATATAGCGGTGATGGTGGGAAGGCTCCCCAAGACGTTGCGTCTCCGCCCTTGTGAGCTGATCTGCTCGTTGAACTGGGCATGCTCTTCCTCTTCAGGGCTTTTGTAGGTGTAGAGTACCTGTTCTGGTGAGTAGACTACCTCAATACCCCTCCCTATCCCCCGCTTGCGCAGGTTGGAGCGCACCTGCTTGGCAAGAGGACACCCAAAGGTATCCATCAGGTCCCCTGTCCTGACCAGGGAGGGGTTTCTTCGCAATGCAGCTCCCATGCTGCTTACAATGGGGACGCCCTTCCTGTAGGCCATTTCCAGGAGGGCACATTTAGGGTTGAGGGAGTCGATGGCATCGATTACCAGGTCCACATCATCAGTGAATATCTGCTCGACTGTCTCGCTGTCGACAAACAGGGGGAGAGCCTCAACAATGCAATGGGGGTTAATGGCCTTTACACGCTCTTTCGCCACCTCAATCTTAGAAAGACCTATGCTCTGGTGGGTTGCAAGGATCTGGCGGTTGAGGTTGGTGATGCTGATAGTATCGAAATCAACGAGGCACACAGAGCCTACACCACTACGGACAAGGGATTCCAGGCACATGCCGCCCACTGCCCCCAAACCCACCACCACTATCTTCTTGGTATGCAAGGCTTCGATCGCCTCTTCACCGAGAAGGCGCGTTATTCGTAAGAATTGCTCTTTTTGCACGGTTGTTCCTTATCAGAGTCTCCCTATCCATCTGCATCAAACGCCCGATGAGCTCGTACTGCTCCTCAATGGCTTGGATGTAGGGTCTCTCTCTCATGGCATTTTCATAGTCGGTCTCAATGGCAAAGCTTAAGGACGAAAGTTCCCCTAGCCGCTTGGCCAGTCTTGTATGTTCGATCCTAGGGCCCAAAGAGATGATGCACCCTTTTCCAGCAGCAATCTTCGCTGTTTCCACACTCCCTGTAAAGCCATGCCAGAGGATGGGGGGTATCCTTTTTCCTGTCTTGTTCAGGCAGGAGAGAAACAGCGCATCAGATCGCACGACATGGACGGTGACGCTTCTTTGCATGGAGAAGGCAAGGTCCAGGGTGGCGAGCAAGAAGCTCTGTTGGCCTTCCAGGTCCTCAAAGCGCTTGTCCAGGCCAACTTCCCCTACCTGCAGGTGGGGATGGATTTCCAGATGGCGGGCCATCATAGCAATAGGTGGCAATGTCTTATCTGCCAGGGCTCCAATGGCACCGATGGCAGGATGGGGTAGGTTTGTCACCCCTGCCCACTCTCCCTGGTAGGAAGTGCAGTAGAGAGCGTCATATGGTTCCTTTTCGCCTGAAAGGTGACGATGTGCATCAAACATATGGTATCCTAGGACCTTCTGCGGCCCTTGGTCAAGTTACAGCATCAGGGCGATGTAGGTAGCCACTATGCTGATGAGGATGGGGAATATCATACCGCCTTTTGTGTAGGCGATGAGAAAGGATGCTCCTATGCCGGCGAGCCCTGCATACCATGCAGGAGAGAAGTCCAGGATGACACCGGGGAATACCAGAGGTCCAAGGGCTGCTATGGGCAACAGGCGCATGGCCCTTGCTACAAAAGGGGGAAGCTTACCCAGGAACTTGGCATAGTAGGGTAGGACCCTTACTGCAAAGGTCGCCAGGGCTGTTGCAAGGATGTAGACAAAGACAGGGAGGTTATCTCTCATGGCAAGTCCTCCGTCTCGGGTATGATGATGGCTCCAACTATGGAGGCGCCCAGCATGGAGATGACAAATGCCCATCCGCTTCCCATATGGAGGAGAAGGATGAGGATGGAGTTCATGATGGCTGAGAAGCCTGCGATGATGAGCACCATGATCCCTTTCTGGCGCAGCTCCTGGGCAAAGAGGGAGATGAACATCGCATAGAGCGTTACCCCGACGGCCATCTGCAGTTCTGCCGAAAGCACCATCCCAATGAGAAAGCCAAGGGCTGTGCCTCCTACCCATCCTGCGTAGGAGACCCCTTGCAGGCCGGCCATATAGGTCCAGGATAGCCGTTGGTTGTGCAGCACCGCTACCGAGAACACCTCGTCGGTGGTCCCGTGGGCCAGAACCAGTCGCCTGGGACCGTGAATCCCCTCCTCAAGCTTCTGGTTGAGGGCGGCTCCCATGAAGATATAGCGCAAGTTGATCAGCAGGGCTCCGATGATGATCTCCAGGATGAGAGCCCCCGATGCAAGCAGGTTGATGGCCAGGAACTGGCCGCTACCGGCAAAGTTGGTGACCGAGAACAGAACGGCCTCCCACATCTTCAGCCCGACATCCCTGCACACAAGGCCGAAGGCCATGGCTGTGGGAAAGTACCCCACGCATATGGGAAACCCTTCACGCACTCCCCTTGAGAAGGTGAGGCTCTCTTGTTTGGCACTGGATTTCATAAGAAGGATAGTATTGCTTTGGCCCTTTCTCTGCAAGGGGCGATTGTGGTACACTTTTTCCCAGGGGGTATCATATGGGTTTATATCTGGCAAACACAGGACTTGAAAGCCTGGTCAAAGGCGATTCACTGGATGAGGAGCAGCTGCTCACCTGGTTCAAGGAAGCGAAAAGGATTCCTGCAGTAGCGGGAGCCTACTACAGCAAGCTGTTCGACAGCGGCCTTGAACTGGTATTCAGGACCGTCCAGCAGGGTGATGATATCCAGATAGCCGGCATCGACATGCATATGAGCGGAAGGTGTCTCTGGAGGGCAAAGCCCCTTTCAAAAGTAGGGGTGGGCGAGCCTCTGTCCATTTCGCTCCTGATGACCAACGCAGATGAGACCAGTGCCTTCATTGCAGACCTCATCCATGCCGCCACCCTGGAGAGGATAGACGAGGACTCCTCGCTATCGCTTCAGGTATGCGCATTTCCCCAGTCCATGGATGTCTATGACAGCCGGCTCTCCTACGAGGAGGCGACCGAGAAGGTCTCCCCTCTGGATGATCGCAAGCTTCTGCCCTTCAACTACATCATGGCACGGGACGAGAGCCTCTCCCAGGAGAGCCGGGACACCTATGCCCAGAGCGAGAAGATGATGGTCTTCGCCGCCCCTGTCCTGCAGGTCGAACGGCGCGAGCATGGCTACAAGGGGACCTCATGCATGGTGGCAACGGTTGCCACCGAGATGGGGCACCTCGACCTTGTGTTTGCTGAGCATCAACTGTCTACAGTGTTGCAGAAGGGCTCCTACGTGGTGTGCAGCGCCCTTATCAGCGCTGATGTCCTTACAACGTAGGGGGTGTGGTTCATCTGCTCCCCTAGGGTGTGTACTGCCTTGCACTCAAGGTCACCAGATGGCACGCATTGAAGAAAGGAAAGCATAAAAATGTGCAGGCAAGTATAGGAAAACCTCCCTGTGGATCAGATCCGCCGGGAGGTTTTTTAGTGATCGGAGCCTGGATCGCTTAGAAGCGCTTCGTCCATGCATGGCAGTAGGGCTGGCTTCCCTTGCGGACATAGTAGTCCTGGTGGTAGCCCTCCGCTTCCCAGAACTTTGCAGCCGGGCGCAGCGTCGTAGCTATCTTCATACCCTTTTCCTCAAGGATGTTGATGAGCTTGACAGCGGTGTCGAACTCATGGCGGCTCTGGTAGAAGACTGCCGAGAGGTACTGGTTGCCGATATCAGGGCCCTGCCCGTTTGTCTGGGTTGGGTCGTGGATCTCAAAGAAGTACTTTGCAAGCTCCTCATAGGAGACCACAGTCGGGTCGTAGATGATCTCAACCGCTTCAAGGTGACCGCTTCTTTTGGAGAGCACTTCATCATAGGTGGGGTTCTCAGTCTTGCCGCCGGTGTACCCGGATGTGGCCTCGTACACGCCATCGACGCTTTCAAAGAGATGTTCCACACCCCAGAAGCATCCGCCAGCAAAGACGGCACGCGCTTGGGGAGGACCTGCCTTGAAGGTCATGGAGATGGAGTTTACGCAGTGGCGCGTATTCTTCTCGGTGAAACGCTCACCGAGGAAGACATGGCCGAGGTGCCCATTGCATGTGGAGCACACTATCTCGGTTCTCGATCCGTCGGCATCGGGATATCTGTCTACTGCAAAGGGGAGTTCCTCGTCAAAGGAAGGCCATCCGCAATTGGAGTTGAACTTGTCATCGGATGCATAGAGGGGGGAGCCGCACTGTCTGCAGTAGTAGGTGCCCACCTCCTTGTTGTCGGTAAATTCGCCTGTGTAGGCGCGCTCAGTGCCCTTGTTGATGATCACCTGGCGCTGCTGGGCGTTGAGTTCCTTCAGCAGGGACTGGTCTATGGGTTTGAACTGGAATCGTTCACTGCTCGCTTGTGGTATGTTCATAGGTTGTACCTCGGGCTCCTTACTTTTTGAGGCGACGCGCATTGCCGGTAGGGCAACTGCCAACAGAACCGCTAAGATGGCTATAACGATAAATACTCTTGTTAGGTTCATAGTATCTCCTTCTAATGAATCCTAACATGATCTGCCCCTCCTTATCTACTACCAGAACTTGTATATGATCGCAGATGCCTGCTTTTTGTACTGGTGGTACTCTTCATACTTCTTTGCTGTGATGCTTTCGGTAAAGATGGTGGAGATGCTGAACAGCATGGTGAGGGCAAGCGGGCCCACCAGGCTCCAGTTGAGGAAGCTTCCTATGGCCAGGGATGCAAAGATGTAGATGCTGTACCAGACTCCCAGCTCGCCGAGGTAGTTGGGGTGGCGGCTGCGGGCAAAGAGGCCGCTGCTGCAGAAGCCCTGTGCATACTGCTGGGCGTGTACGGCCTGTTTGGGAAGCAGGCCGTACTTTGCCTGCTGGAAGGTGTACTGCTGCTGGTCGGCTATGGTCTCCAGGAACAGGAAGGCCAGGAACAGCAGCGAGGCAAACCAGAGGGGGAGCGTCATGCTTTCGGGTCCATAGAGGGCGAGCAAGTAGAGAGGGCTGGTGAAGGCGATGAAGAGCATCTGCTGGTAGAAGGCGATGAAGAACAGGTTGAAGAGCTGCCATAGCAGGGGGTTGGCAATCCTTTTCTGGAGGATGGGCCAGCGGTAGTCCTCAGCTGTGGTGTATCCGCCCCGGCGTGCGAAGTTGAAGGTCAGCCTCGCCCCCCAGAGCGTGACCAGCAGGGATGCTACCAGCATGGGTGGGGCAAATCCCCCCTTTGCCGCATAGATCCAGGCAAAGACGACAGGCATGATGCTCCACAGGCGGTCTGTCCAGGAGTAGTCGCCGCTTACCAGCCCGAAGAGAAAACTCAGCCAAACGGTTATGCCTGTTATGGAGAGCACCGTTTGCAAGGGGTTGGTTGTAGCCAGTGGCTTGAACAGCAGGACCGCGGCTATGCCAAGGACGATGAGGGTAAAAAAGAGGAATATGGGTTTTTTCTTTGTTTTCATGCCCCCACTATAGCAAAAGGGAGAAAACCCTGCAACAAG
>Ga0265295_1000321_pt1 | contig 98146 bp, 76 predicted proteins | sample Munlansysbiofilm_FD_192503 | JGI IMG/M metagenome (GOLD analysis project Ga0265295, IMG submission 192503) | Leachate microbial communities from a municipal landfill in Southern Ontario, Canada - Methane capture system biofilm | ecosystem: Engineered > Solid waste > Landfill > Unclassified ... | reverse complement strand
CAGCTGCCAGATGTATTTCACCTCGTAGGTGCAATCGGGGTAGAATTTGGGGATGCGGCGCATGATCTGGTCGCGGCAGTTGGAGCAGCCCACGACCACCACGTCCGCGCCCGAATCCTTGATCTGCCGGTATTTGTAGCGCGCGTGCCAGGCCGACTGCTCCTCGAAGGGCATGGGCCACATGCCGCCGCCCGCGCCGCAGCAGAAATTCTTCTCCCGCGTCGGGGTCAGTTCCACGAAGTCGTCCACGCAGGCCGCCACGATCTCGCGCGGCTCGTCGAAAAAGCCCTTGCCGTAATGCGCGGCCAGCTCGCGTCCGTGTTTGCACGAATCGTGAAAGGTGAAGCGCTTGCCCTTGTGCACGCTCTTGTCCAGGCGGATGCGCCCCTGGCGGATGAGATCCAGCAAATAATCGTAGAGATAGACATGCCCCACGGCATTGTCCGGATTCTCCGCCGCCAGCGCACTCATGCCCTTGCGGCAGCCATAGGACCCGCCGCCGCAATCCGGCATGATCATGGTCTTTATGGCGTTTGAGCGCATGTATTCGATCTTGCGCCGCGCGAGTTCCCTGTTTCCTTCGTAGTTGCCGGTGAAGAGCGCCCAGTCCACGGCCTCCCAGCCTTCCGACGGCACGGTCCAGTTCTCGCGGGCGGCATAGAAGATCTTCCACCACCAGAACTGGTCCTCGAAATCGCCGTACACTTCCTTGGAATTGGGAAAAAAGAGGATGTCCGCGCCCGCCCGGTCCACCGGCACGTAAAAGCCGGGGCATTCCTCGGCCAGGTCCGCGCCCAGATCGCGCATGCCTTCGAGATATTCCTCGCGGCTGATGGCCAGATTGTTGCCCGTGGCCAGATTGTTGGCCATGCCCTTGTGCAGGGAGCCGGGCACCGCCTCGCGCGGGCGCAGGCTCTTCATGTGGCCCATGACGGAGGGGATGTCGATGCCCGCCGGGCAGACCCCGGCGCAGCGTCCGCAGCCCGTGCACAGCCAGGGAAAATCCGACGCCACGACCTCGTCAACCAGGCCGTTGGCCAGCATGCGCATGACCTTGCGCGTATCCCACCCGCCCATGCCGGGCGTGCCCGTGACCGGGCAGCCATTGGCGCATGATCCGCAGACCATGCAGGATGAAAAATCGAAGCGCTCCAGAAAGGAGCGCAGATCCGTACTCATAAATGATGACGAGATACTCATAGCTATCCTTGCCCGACACTGACCATCACATCCAGGCTCAAAAAGTATCTTTCAGCAATATTCACAAGTCAACAAATTATGTTCGTTTTCGAAAATCTGAATGCCTCACGAGGCTCCGAATCTGGCTCCAGGTCCTTGCAATACTCAAGATGCGCGCAACTCATTATTCAAAAACGAAATGCATATTAATCAGTACACACGGACTCCGCGCTCTTGAATTCATAACGATTTCAATCTATACGCACTTTTGACAATGTCCCACCTTCATCACCCAGGATTATTCATGCGTATCGGACTTGCCACCGCACCCGTTCCCGAGACTCTGGAGCATTCGCTCAGCCACATTTTCGACTTCATGGATCAGGCCGCCCCGTTCGACGTGGATCTGATCTGCTTTCCCGAAGCCTATCTGCCCGGAATGCGCGGACAGGGCTTTTCCATCCCCCTGTGCGAACAGGTGGAGCTTCGCGCCGCCCTCTCGCGAGTCTGTGAAGCGGCTGCCGACCACCACATGGGAGTCATCCTGCCCATGGAATGGCCTTCGGAGCAGGGGCGCTACAATCTGGTGCAGGTCATTTCGCCCGAAGGAAAGATCCTGGGACGGCAATGCAAAACCCAGCTCGATCCGGAAGAGGACGGGCTCTACATCCCCGGACGGGGGCGACAGATTTTCGAGGTCGGCGGAGTCAAGTTCGGGGTGTCGATCTGCCACGAGGGGTGGCGCTACCCGGAAACGGTGCGTTGGGCCGCCTGCCGGGGCGCGCAGATCGTCTTTCATCCGCAGTGCACGGGCAGCAACGCGTCGGAACGTTCGGCGCACGAATGGGGCGATCCCGACGGCCCGTATTACGAAAAAGCCATGGTCTGCCGCAGCGTCGAGAACGGCATTTTCTTCGCCAGCGTGAATTACGCCCTGAGCTGCCAGTATTCCGCAACCAGCCTGGTCGCGCCCGACGGATCGTGTCTGGCCCACCAGCCCTATGGGCAGCCCGGACTTTTGGTGCAACAATTGGAGCTGGAGCTGGCTTCCGGCCTACCGGCCAGACGCTTTGCGCCGGACCGCTACTGAAACGCTTTACTGCCCATCCAGTCCGAATTTCTTCATCTTGCTGCGCAAGGTGACCCGCGTCACGCCAAGAACCCGGGCCGCCTCGCTTTTGTTGTTGCCGACCTGCTCCAGGGCGCGCGCGATGGCCTCGCGCTCGGCGTCCTCCAGTGACTGCCCCGCAGGCGCGGCATCGACGCTTTTTTCGCTTCCGCGCAGGTTCGCGGGCAGGTCGGCCTCGGTGACCAGCTCGCCGGGCGAGAGAATGACCGCCCGTTCCACCACGTTCTCAAGCTCGCGCACGTTCCCCGGCCAGTCGTAATGCAGCATCAGATCCATGACCCGGGGCGAAAAGCCGCGAAAGGTCTTGCGGTTGCGCCGGGCGAAGCGGTTCAGGAAATGCCGGGCCAGGAGAGGAATGTCCTCGAGCCGCTCCCGCAAGGCGGGAACGCGCAAGGCGATGACGTTCAAGCGATAGTACAGATCTTCGCGAAAGCCCCCGCCCTGAACTTCGGCCTCCAGATCGCGGTTGGTCGCGGCGAGAACCTGCACATCGACCCGGATCGCCTTGTCGCTGCCCAGGCGCTGCACCTCACCCTGTTGCAAGGCGCGCAAGAGCTTGGCTTGGAGCGCGGGAGCCATCTCCCCGATCTCGTCCAGAAAAAGCGTTCCTCCGTCGGCCTGCACGAACCTTCCGTCCCGCTGGCGCTGCGCTCCGGTGTAGGCCCCCTTTTCGTGACCGAAGAGTTCGCTTTCCAGCAGATTTTCAGCCAGGGCCGCGCAATTGACCGTGACCAGCGGACGTTTCCTGCGTGGGCTGCCCTCGTGCAGCGCCTTGGCCACCAGCTCCTTGCCCGTGCCCGATTCTCCCAGAATCAGCACCGACGCCTCCGATGGGGCCACGGCCCGGATCATGGCCGCGAGTTCGCGCATGGGGGGCGAATCGCCGATCATCTCCGAAACCGGGTCGGCCTCTCCGCTTGGGGCCTGCTCCGGACGGTGGGCCGCGCCCTGCGCCAATGCCCGCTCAAGCCCCTGTCGCAGCTCCTCGAAATCCAGGGGCTTGTGCAGGTAATCGAGCGCCCCGGCCTTCAAGGCCCGCACCGCCACGTCCACGGAAGAGTAGGCGGTCATGATCAGCACGGGCAGATAGGGATTGTAGAGCTTTATGCGTCGCAAAGCCTCTATGCCGTCCACTTCGGCCATGCGTACGTCGGTCAGGACCACATCGTAGGCGCGCTGACGCACCTTGTTCACGGCCATGCCCCCGTCGTCGGCCGTATCGACCTCGTACCCCCAGCTGCCAAGCATGGCCACCAGCATGGTCATGTGCGCCCGGTCATCGTCGACCACCAGAATTCGCGCCTTCATCGGTTCTCTCCCTTCAACGGCAGATCAAGCACCACCTGCGTGCCCTGCCCCGGTTCGGAAACGACCCGCACTCCCCCGCCGTGGGCCTCGACCAAAGTGCGCACCGTGGCCAGTCCAATCCCGGTGCCCTGATTCTTGGTGGTGAAATACGGATCGAATATCTTGTCCAGGTCCTGGGCGGGAATTCCCGAACCGGTATCGGCCACGCGCAGTTCCAGCCGATCCTTGGCGCTGTGGGCCGAAACGGTCAGCGTGCCGCCCCCGGGCATGGCCTGGATCGCGTTCAGCAGCAGGTTCAGCAGGGCTTGCAGCATGCGGTCGGCGTCGAGGACGGCGGTGAGCTCGGCGAGGCGCTCCCGCACGACGATTCCCCGGCTGCGACAATCCCCTTCCACCAGTTTCAGGGCATGTCGGACAAGCTCGGGCACCACGACCGGGGCCAGACGCAGCTCCGACGGACGGGTCAGGTCGAGAAGCTCGGTCACGACCCGATTCAGGCGCTCGACCTCGCCCACCATGACCTCGGCCAACTCCCGGTCCTGGGTCCCGGGTTCGAATTTTGCCCCGAAATAGGTGGCGAAGCCCTTGATGGAACTCAATGGATTGCGGATCTCGTGCGCCACACCGGCGGCCAGGGTGCCAAGCGCGGCCAGACGCTCCCTCCTGGCCACTTCTTTTTCGAGTTCTGCCACCTTGCGCCGCCAGAAAAGCGTCACCGCCCCGGCGAAAGCCAGGGCCAGACAAAGGCCGCCGGCCATGGCCAGGGTCAGCATGTCCTTGCGCACGGCGTGCAAGTAGGCGGAGGCGTCAAGACCGACGGCGATGAGCGTGCGTTCCTCGTCCGCGCGGAAGCCGTGCTCCATCCCCCCATGCATCGTGGAGCGCCGGGGGGGCCTGGAAAACCTGTAGACCACGAAAAGCGACTCCTCGCCGGACTGGATGATTTCCCAGGCCGCCTCGGAGGTTGCGGGCAGCGCGGCCAGCCTCTCGGCCGTGACTCCGACGCCTGGCTCGGCCTCGCTCAAGGCCTCGAAGCGCCCCTGGGCATCGACCAGACCCAGAAAGCGCAAGTCCCCCTGCCGGATCATCTCGTCCATCAGGAAACGCAGCCTGAACTGCCGCCCTTCCTGACCGCGCATGCCCATGCGCCTGGCGGCCTCCACGGCCCGGATCAGGGTTTCGCCCTGGGTGGTCAGGATGCGGGCGATGGTGCGCTGTTCCCGCTGCCGGCCCTGCACGGCGAGCCAGATCAAAATCACGGCGGCCAGCACCGCCGACACGAAAAGGAGCAGGCCGCGCCGCCGCCGAAAAACGGATATGGGAGAAGATGGTTGAGCCGTCATTGAGTGACAATCCTTAATCGGGGCCGTTGCCTACAGCCTCGCGGTCGGTTGAAATCCACGCTGAAACTATCAATATCGGCTGGTTCTAGCAAATATCCTGCCTGCCGGATCAAGCGCCCGCATCGCGTCCACTCATTGCCAGCCCGAAAAGGATTTCGTAGGCAGGCGGAAAAGGAGGTTTTCATGAGCTTGAGCACTCTACAGGAAGACGTCGACGCATGGGTCAAGACCGTCGGGGTCCGCTATTTTTCCGAACTGACCAATCTGGGCATCCTCATGGAGGAAGTCGGAGAAGTGGCCCGCATCATGACCCGCCGCTACGGCGACCAGAGCTTCAAGGAGAACGAGAAAAACGACCTCGGCGACGAGCTGGCCGACGTCCTCTTCGTGCTTACCTGCATCGCCAACCAGACCGGCGTCGACCTGACCGAAGCCATGCGCCGCAATCTACAAAAAAAGACCCTGCGCGACGCGAACCGACACAAAAACAATCCCAAGCTTCACTCGGCCTGAACCTGGTCAGATTCTGACCACGGCAAGCGCGCCGGCTGGTTAAATTTTATCCGGTGTCCGCAGCCCGCAAACGCCAGGTTCCGCACATTTCGAAATAAAAATCCATAAAGTCATATAGTTATGCCGAAATACCGGCACTGGCACGACCCTTGATATCCTCCTTGGTACAATCGCGAACATCAAACCAACCGGAGGATCTCATGAAAAGAACGACAAGCATCGCCATCCTGGCCATTTTCGGAATCATCGCGCTGAGCACCCTGACCTTTGCCGGCCCCATGCGCGGCATGGGAATGCGCGGCGATTGCGCGGGCTGGAATCAGAACCCCGCCGTGCAGCAGCTGCCCCAGGAAAAACAGGACCTGCTCAAAAACATCCTGGACGAACATCGCAAGGACACGACCGCGCTTCGCAACAGCATGTGGGAAAAACGCACCCTGCTTCACGCCCTGTCCGCCAACCCCAATGCCACACCCGAATCCATCACCGCCCTGGTGCGCGAGATAGGCGACCTGCGGGCCCAGATGCAGACCAAGCGCGACGCCCTGGAAGCGCGGGTGAGCAAGGAAGTCGGCATCGAGCTGCCCAGGGGTTTTGGAAAGCATGACCGCAGGGGCATGGGCGGTCGCGGCCACGGCGACTTCGGTCGGCGCGGCATGGGCCAAGGCATGGGACAAGGCATGAACCCGGCCCTGGACGCGGCTCCCGGCGCTCCCGATGCCTAAGGCTCCTGCCGGACCCACTGCGCATTGCGCATCACTCTTCGCAAGGCGGCCTCCGGGGCCGCCTTTTTGTTCTTGCCCGCATGCCTCAGGGAGCCTATAGGCACGAACCATGAGCCTTTTTTCCAGCAAATCCCTACCCCAGCCCAAATTCCTGCCCGTGACCCGCGCCGAAATGGATGCGCTCGGCTGGGATGAACTCGACGTGCTCCTGGTCAGCGGCGACGCCTACGTGGACCATCCATCCTTTGCCATGGCACTGCTCGGGCGCACACTGGTGGCGCACGGACTGCGCACCGGAATCATCACCCAGCCGCGCTGGGACGGCCCGCAGGACATGCTGAGCATGGGCCGTCCGCGCCTGTTCGCGGGAGTCTCGGCCGGGGCCATCGACTCCATGCTGGCCCACTACACGGCCTTCCGCAAAAAACGCTCCGAGGACGCCTACACCCCGGGCGGCAGGGCCGGGGCCAGGCCCAACCGGGCGTGCATCGTCTACACCAATCTTCTGCGCCGCGCCTTTCCCGGACTGACAGTGGTGCTGGGCGGAATCGAAGCCTCGCTACGCCGCATCACGCATTACGATTTCTGGACCGACGCCCTGCGCAAGCCCATCCTCCTCGACGCCAAGGCAGACGCCGTGGTCTACGGCATGGGCGAGCGGGCCATCCTGGGCATCGCGGACCGGCTCGCGGCGGGCCGCGACATCCTGGGCATCCCCGGCACCGTCACCGTGGGCGAAGATGTGCCCGACGCCGTCGAACTGCCCAGCCACGAAGCCATGCTCGCCGATCCCAAGGAGCTGATGCGCGCCACGTTGCTGCTGGAAAAACAGGTCCACGACGGCACGTACTGGGCCAGACAAGCCGTCGGCGACCGCACGGTCCTGATCGCTCCACCAGCCCGCCCCTTGAGCACAAAGGAAATGGACGAGGTCTATGCCCTGCCCTTCGCCCGCAAGGCGCATCCCGGCTACCTCCTGCCCATCCCGGCCGAGGAGATGATCCGCGACTCCGTGACCAGCCACCGGGGCTGCGGCGGCGGGTGCTCGTTCTGCACCCTGGCCCTGCACCAGGGCCGACGCATCGCCTCGCGCAGCCGCACGTCCATTCTCGACGAGGTCCGGCGCATGGCCGCAAGCCCGGACTTCAAGGGCCATGTCTCCGATGTCGGCGGCCCCAGCGCCAACATGTGGGGGGCAAGCTGCGCCAGGGAGGGACAACCCTGCAAACGGCCAAGCTGCATGACTCCGACCGTCTGCCCCCACTTTCGAATGGACCAGAAAGCCCACCTCGACCTGCTGCGCACCCTGCGCCGCACGCCCGGAGTGCGCGGCGTGCGCGTGGCCAGCGGCGTGCGCTTCGACCTGGCCTTAAAAGACATGGAGGCCCTTGGCGGCTATCTGCGCGAATTCGTGGGCGGTCAGTTGAAAATCGCACCGGAGCATGTCTGCGATCATGTGCTGCGGCTGATGCGCAAGCCAGGCAACCGTGTTTTCGAGGAATTTCTGACAGTCTTCGCACGTGAATCGAAAAGGGCGGGAAAGGAACAGTACGTCATCCCCTACCTGATGAGCGCCTTTCCCGGCACCACCGACGACGACATGCGCGCCCTGGCCCGCTGGCTTGGCGACCGTGGCTGGAAGCCCAGGCAGGTGCAATGCTTCATCCCCATTCCCGGAGCCGTGGCCACGGCCATGTATCACGCGGGCATCACCCCGGAAGGCAAGCCCGTACACGTGCCGCGCACCGACGAAGAGCGCCTTCGCCAGCATCGCATCCTCCTGCCTCCGGAAGACAAACGTCCCAACCGTCCCGCTCCACCCATGCGTGACAACGCTCCAAAGAGCTGCCCGGGCCGGTGTCCGGCACCATCTCGCGGCGCACCCAAAAGACAAAAACCGGCTCGGCGCAAAAAATAAACCCGCTCCGCCCGATTCACGGACGCCCGCATTCACATCCCGACAAAGCTTTGATCAGGCAGCCCGTTGCAGCTGCCTGATTTTTTATGCACTCTTTTCAAGAAGGGAATTGTCTTTTTTTAGATTAGGCTGTAATATCAGCTAGAAGAAGAAAGGCGAACTCATTCTTGGTCAGACCTTACGCCCGGCCACAGCCGGCTGCGCAAGAAGAGGCCGCATGAAGAAGATTTTTTTCCAGGAAGTTGGTGGGAACAACTTCCCTTAGTCCTTGATTTTTATTATCAGAAATCGAATTTTCACGACGGCCGCACGCGATTTTCGGACCACGATCCGGACCTTGGCCGATCTGCTGAGAAATTCCCGGTGTTACATGAACCCACATTGAGGATCACGAGTCTTCACGAATCGCAATCTGGAGCGAAAAATGAACAAAAGTGAACTTATTCAGTCCCTTGCAGAAAAAATCAAAATCTCCAACGATGAAGCGTCCACCATCGTCGACAGCTTCTTCGATTCCATGCGCGACGCTCTGTTGCGCGGAGACCGCATTGAAATCAGGGGGTTTGGCAGCTTCAAGATCAAGCAGTACGAAGGCTACGTCGGGCGCAATCCCAAGACGGGAGAGTCGGTGCAGGTCAAACCCAAGAAAATGCCCTTTTTCAAGGCCGGAAAAGGTCTGCTGGACTATCTCAACGGCTAGGGCCGTTGACACAAGGGGCCGTTTTGACGCAATTGCTCGCGGCACACCTTAAATGAAGACGCAGGTCCGTCCGCCCCGGATGGACTGAACGTCTTTTTATGGAGCTTCGGCATTGCATTCAGTGATTCAACGCGTTGCTGCGATTCATGATCTTTCCGGTTTTGGCGGGGGATCGCTCTCGGCGGTGATCCCCATCCTATCGGCCATGGGCATCCAGGTTTGCAGCCTGCCCACCGCCATTCTTTCCACTCACACCGGCGGATTCACGAAATTCCACTTCCGCGATCTGACTGCGGACATGCGCTGCATCGTCGACCATTGGCGTCAGCTGTCCCTGTCCTTTGACGGGATATATTCCGGATTCCTCGGATCATCCGAACAAATCGAAATCGTCGGCGACTTCATCCGCGCTTTCCGCAAGGATTCGACCCTGGTCGTGATCGATCCGGTTCTGGGTGACGACGGCAAGCTCTACGACACCATGGGCGCATGCATGGTCGACGGCATGCGCGGCCTGATCGCCTCGGCCGACGTCATCACTCCGAACATCACCGAGGCCGCATTGCTCCTGGGCCTGTCCGGCCCCGCCACGGTCTCCGGCACCGGGGAAGTCAAGGCCTGGGCCCGCGCCCTGGGCGATCTCGGCCCGAAGTGCGTCATCATCACCAGCGTGCCCGAGGAGCATGACCGGGGGACCTCGGTCCTGGCCTTCGACAAGGGGACTGGCCGCTTCTGGAAGGTCGCATGCCCATATATTCCCGCCTGTTATCCCGGCACTGGAGATATTTTCGCCAGTGTGATAACAGGATCGCTGCTCCAGGGCGATTCCCTGCCCCTGTCCCTGGACCGGGCCGTGCAATTTGTCTCCATGGCCATACGGGCCACCTTCGGCCACAACTTTCCGGAACGCGAAGGGGTGTTTCTGGAACGGGTGCTCCCGAGTCTGAACGCCCCCGTGTCCATGAGCAGCTTTGAACTGATATGACGGGCCCGTTCCACGGAATTTTCATCAGCGATCTGGACGGAACCCTCTTGCGCGGCGGGCGGATATCCGCAGGCGACATCGCGGCCCTCCAAGGCCTGCGCAGACATAGAATCCTGCGCGTCATCGCCACGGGAAGATCGCTGTATTCGGCCAGATCCTGCCTGGGAAAGGATTTTCCGGTCGATTATCTGATCCTCTCCACCGGAAATCAGATCGTGGACTGGCCCTCTGGCGAGGTGGTGCGCTGCGCCTCACTGCCCGCCGAGGAAACGCGGAATATCTGCCGTTTCTTGCGCGGCCTGGATTTGAATTTCATGGTGCACGAGAATTTTCCGCACAACCATCGCTTCGCCTTTCACCGGGGCCGTGGTGGCGTGGCGGACTTTGACCGCCGAGTGTCGCTGTACGCGGACCACGCCCGGGAAATGACGGATTGTCACGACGGACATGCCGCTTCCCAGATCGTGGTTATCGTTGACTCCGACGATGCGACAATGCATGACCGCATCGTCGGCGAACTTGGAAACAACAGCGTGATCAGGGCCACATCACCGTTGGACGACCGGTCCGTGTGGATCGAAATTTTCGCGGCGAACGTCTCGAAGGCCTCGGGCATCGAGCACCTCGTCCAACGCCACGGCCTGCACGGACTGCCAAGCGCGGCCATCGGCAACGACCACAACGACAGGGACATGCTCGATCTGGTGCGCATGCCCTTCAAGGTCGCCGACGCGTTCCTGGACGACGACAACTATATCACAACGCCGGAAGCGACCGACGCCGTGGCCTTCGCCATTGCGCGCTACATGGAATCCTTATCCGGCATGACGGACGCATGAAGAACATACTGGCAATCCCCGCGCTGCTCGGGGCCACATCACTTGGAATCATCAGAAACGCCGGACAATGGGGCGTCTTCTCGCTGACCGCGCTGCTGGGAATGGTCCACGCGCGGCGTCTTGTTCCAAAAATTCTCCACGACATCCATTTCATCGGCTTCAAGTCGCTGAACATCATCATGCTCGTGGCCTTCTTCACGGGCATGGTCCTGGGGCTCCAGGGCTACTACACGCTGATCAAATTCAGCGCCGAGGGCATGCTCGGGGTGGCCGTGGCCCTGTCCCTGGTGCGCGAACTCGGGCCGGTGCTGACCGCGATCATGCTCATCGGCCGGGCCGGATCGAGCATCAGCGCCGAGATCGGGATCATGCGCATCTCGGAACAGATCGACGCGCTCTCGACCATGGACGTGGACCCGGTCCGCTACCTGGTCACGCCCAAGATCATCGCGTCGCTGATCTGCTTTCCGCTGCTGACGGCCATTTTCGACTGCGTCGGCATCCTTGGCGGATACTTTTCCTCCGTGCTGCTCAGTTCCCGTTCGGGAATCTTCTTCAGCAAGATCCAGTCGAGCCTGCTTTTGTCCGACGTGACCGGAGGGTTCATAAAGTCGTTCGTCTTTGCCTTCATCGTCATTACCATATCCTGCTACTGCGGTTACTATACGCACCAGAACCAATCCAGCGCCGGCGCGGAAGGCGTCAGCAACTCCACGACATCCGCCGTTGTCCAGTCATGCGTTTACGTACTGATCGCCGACTACGTCATAACGTCCTTCTTGATGTGAGCACATGAGCAGCACGACACCACTCATTCAACTCCGCAATATTTCCAAGGCGTTCGGCGGCCGGGAAATACTGCGTGACGCCACTCTTGACATACGGCGCAACGAGATCACCGCCATCATCGGAAAAAGCGGGGGGGGCAAGAGCGTCCTGGTCAAGCACATCATCGGGCTGATCACCGCGGACAGCGGAGAGATCATTTTCGACGGAATCCCCTATTCGACCATGAAGCGAAAGGATTTTTCGGCGATCAAGAATCGTTGCAGCTACATGTTCCAGAACAACGCCCTGTTCGACTCCATGACCGTGTTCGAGAACATCGCCCTGCCCCTGCGCGAAAAATTCAAATTCCCCAAAAAGGACATTGAGGACAAGGTCCGCGCGCGCATCGAACAGCTCGAACTGACCGAAGTGGCGCAGATGTATCCCAAGCAGATTTCGGGCGGCATGCAGAAACGCGTGGCCCTGGCGCGGGCGCTGGTCACGGAGCCGGAAATCATCTTCTTCGACGAACCGACCACCGGACTCGACCCCATCCGCAAGAAGACCGTGTTCTCCATGATCCACCGCTACCACGAGAAGCTCAATTTCACCGCGGTCATCATCACCCACGACATTCCGGACATCTTCTACATCGCCCACGCGGTGAACATTCTGGATGAAGGCCGGATAATCTTCTCCGGTTCGCCGGTGACTCTGGAACAATCCTCCGATCCAGGCCTCTACACCTACACCCATGGCCACGAAATGCTCATCGACGAACTGACCGGCCTGCACAACAGGCTCTCGCTGGTGCGCAAAATCGAGGCCTCCGGCTCCCATCGGGAAGGCCGCCTCGTCCTGGCCACGGTCAGGCTGGTGGGCATGCGCACGGTGATGGACTACAAGGGCGAACTTCTGGCCCACGCCTTCATCAGGAACCTGGCCAAATTCGTGCATTCGTTTTTACCGCCACAGGCCTGCGCGGGAATGTTTTCCAAGGAGATCCTGGTCCTGGCGGCCAGGACCGGGGAGGAATCGACCCTCGAACTGTTCCTGGAGCGGCTCGCAAACTATTTCACCAATCTGGCCATCGAAACGTATTGCCACAAACACAGACTTCAGGTCGAAATCGGCGGCGCGGTCGTCTCCGACGAATCAAACGCCTACACGGCCATTCAGGAAGCACTCGCAACATCCAAGAAGTACGTATGAAGACCAACAATTCCTCACTCCATCTGTCCATCGGCCTCTTTGTCATCCTGGGCATGGCCTGCACCGCCTACCTGGCCATGACCCTTGCGAACACGACCTTTTTTTCCGGAAACGCCTATGAGATAACCGCCAAGTTCACGGCGGTGAACGGGCTCCGGGCCGGCAGCAACGTGGAGATCTCGGGAGTGGCCGTGGGCAAGGTCGCAAGCATCACCCTGGATCAGACCCTCTACCAGGCCGTCATCACCATGAACATCGAGAACTCCGTGGGCATTCCTGTGGATTCCACGGCGGCGATCAAGACCAGCGGGCTCATCGGCGACAAATACGTTAGCATCATTCCGGGCGCCGACGACGTGATGCTGAAGGACAAGGAAGTGCTCATGGACACCCAGGCGGCGCTTGATATCGAAGAAATGATTTCCAAATACGTATTCGGAAGCGTGGACAAATGAGAATTCTTTTTTTTCTGCTGATCATGCTCCTGCCGGCCCCGACCCTGGCGCAGGACAACCCGACAAGTTACATCCGCGCCAACGTCGACGCGGTGGTGGCGATCCTGACTTCGCCGGAATACGAATCTGAAACCAACAAGACCGAACAGCTGCGGCAGATCGAAGCGGTGGTCGACAATTTTTTCGACTCCGAGGAACTCTCCAAGCGTTCGCTTGGGCAATATTGGCGGATCTTCACCGACGAGCAGAAAGCGGAGTTCCAGCCCCTGTTCCTGAAGCTCATCAAGCAGGTCTACCTCAAGAAATCCGTCTCCTACAACGGGGAGGTGGTTAACTACAACCAGGAGCTCATCAAGTCGGACACCCTGGCCGAGGTGCACACGACCCTGACCTCGCCCGACCTGAACATGCCGATCATCTACTACATGATCAGAAAGGACGCGTCCTGGAAGGTTTACGACGTTTCGGTGGAAAACGTGAGCCTGGTCAAGAACTACCGCTCCCAGTTCCGCAGCATCCTGCAAAACAAGTCTCCGGAAGACCTCATCGCCACCCTGAAGGAAAAAACCAATGAATAAGCACCTGCTCTGCCTGATCCTCGGTATCTTCCTGCTGCACGGATGCGCGGCCAAGAAAACCTCTCCGGAGTTGGACCAGCCCCCGGCGGCGGATCAGGAATACGAGGAGATGTACGACGAGACCGATGAAAACGGCGCCTACCCCGACTCCATCGAAGGCTTCAACCGGGGCGTGTTCGCCTTCAACGACGGCTTCATCACCTACGTCTTCTCCCCCATCGACACGGTCTACACCGGTTTTTTTCCTCCCGACATCCGCGCCGGATTCGGCAACTTCTATCGCAATCTCGGCTATCCGGTGCGCCTCATAAACGCGCTCCTGCAGTTCAAGTTCGACAAGATGGCCAAGGAGACCGCGTCCTTCGCCCTGAACACGGTCTTCGGCGTGGGCGGCCTGTTCAACGTGACGCGCAACATGCCGAGCCTGCAAACGTCGCCGGAAGACTTCAGCCAGACCCTGGCCTTTTACGGGCTGGGTTCGGGCACCTATCTGGTGCTGCCCATCCTCGGGCCGACGACCTTGCGCGACGCCGCAGGCTCCGTGGCGGACTCCTTCGCCCATCCCTTGTCGCTGGTCACGCCCGACAGCGCCAAATACGCATTGATCGGGCACGACAAGGCGAACGCGGCCTCGGCCAACCTGCCGACCTACAAAAGCATCAAGGAAGAATCCTTCGATCACTACACAAGCATGAAGGACGTTTACTTCCAATACAGAATCGGACTTGAGAAGGAATAAACGCGGGCCAAATGCGACGACGAGGTTACGCGACATGCGTGACCTTGACTTTCCCGGTTCCGGAATATCATTTGAGGAATGCCCGATAGACCAAAATCCCGAGAGGAACCCGGAGGAAACATGTCCGACAAGAAAAAAATCATCGAAGTCGAAGAGACCCGCCTGGCCTATATGGCCGGGATGCTGCTCAAGGAAGTCGCGGAAGGCCTTTCCCGCCGCCAGTTCGAATTCAAGACCGAGGACGGCCCCGTGACGGTGACCGTGCCCAAGGATGTGGAACTGGAATACAGCGTGGAGCAAAAGGAAAAGGAAGACGGCACCAGGACCAAGCTCGAAATCGAGATCTCCTGGAAATCCTGACCCGCATCCGAAGCATCGGACACCCTGCTATGACTAACGAAAAAACCCTCGCCCGCACGGCGAGGGTTTTTCGCTTTCCGCCAAAATTCTCCCGGATCGCGAAATTCACGGGCACGCAAATCCTCGCCCCTCCCTGCGCCCGAAGCCATTCATGAAGTCGCACCCGCGTCAGCCCGGCGCGTTGGAGGAGGCCCCCTCCTTGACCGCTTCCCGTTCGCCCATGGGAATTTCGAAGGTCTGCGTCGGCGGGTTGATCTTTTCTATGATCTTGGCGTGGTACACTTCCTCCTGCAACCCTTTGTACAGGCTGTGGCACATGATGAGCAGGACTACGGCAAAGGGCAGGCCCGTGGCGATGGACGCGCTCTGCAGCGCGACCAGTCCGCCGCCCATGAGCAGCGCGGCGGCGCACACCCCTTCCATGACGGCCCAGAAAATGCGCTGCGGAACGGGGGAATCGAGTTTTCCGCCGGAGGTGAGATGGTCCACCACCAGGGAGCCCGAATCCGAGGAGGTCACGAAGAACACGACCACAAGGGTTATGCCGATCACGGAGGTGATTTGCGACAAGGGAAAGTGCTCGAGCATGACGAAAAGCGCCGTGGAGACATCCTTGCGCACCGCATCCGCGATGTCGACCCCGCCGGCGATCTGGAGCCACAGCGCCGAACCGCCGAAAGAGGACATCCACAGAAAGGAGAGAATCGTGGGGAAGATCATCACGCCGAGAATGAATTCCCGCACGGTCCGCCCCTTGGAAATCCTGGCGATGAACATGCCTACGAAAGGCGACCAGGAAATCCACCAGCCCCAATAGAATATGGTCCAGGGATTTTGCCAGTTGCTGCCTTCCGCGCCGTAATATGTTTCGACCCAGAAGCTCAGTTGCGGCAGATTCTGGATGTAGAAGCCGATGTTCTGGGTGAAGGCCTTGAAGATGTACACCGTCGGGCCGACCACGAGCAGAAAGACCATGAAGGCCCCGGCCAGATAGATGTTGCCCTGGCTCAGCATCTTGACCCCCTTGTCGAGCCCGGCGGTCACGGAGAGCACGGCCAGAAAAGTGATGGCCGCGATGAGGACCACGGCCACAAGCTCGGTGTTGGGGGTCCCGAAGAGATGGGCCAAGCCCGATGCGACCTGCTTCACGCCCAGGCCCAGCGATGTCGCCAGGCCGAAAAGGGTCGCCAGCACGGAAAGAATATCGATGAGGTTGCCCCAGAATCCGTATATTTTCTCACCGAGCAGGGGGTAGAAAATGGACCTGATGGTCAGCGGCAGTCCCCGGTTGTAGGCGAAAAAAGCCAGGGAAAGCCCGACCAGGGCGTAGATGGCCCAGGGGTGGATTCCCCAGTGGTAATACGTGAGCCCCAGCGCCACCTGCGCCGATTGCGCCGAGCTTGGGGGCACGTCGAACATGGGCGAGGGCGTCATGAAGTGGAAGATCGGCTCGCCCACGCTCCAGAACATGAGGCCGATGCCCATGCCCGCGCTGATGAGCATGGCGTACCAGCTGAACGTGGAGAACTCCGGCAGGGCGTCGGGACCGCCGATCCTGATTTTTCCGTACTCGCTGGAGGCGATGAGAATCATGACGACCACGAAAAAATTGGCCGCAAGAATGTAGAACCATCCGAACGTGTTGCCGATTCCATCCAGCAGGCTTTGGAAGAACTCCGCCGACTGCTCCCTGAACAAAAGTGTCAGGGCGATGAACAGAAAAAGAAGCGTTCCGGCTCCGAAAAAGACATGCGGATGTATGTCGAAGCCATATCCGACCATATTGTCCTCTCCGGGAACGTGGCCACGCGAATCGTCGTAAAAGCTTTTTGTGGGAACGATTTGCAGACCGCGAAAGGTGCGGCGTTCATGGATGGCCTTGCGCTTCTGCTTTTCGTAATGTTTTTTGGCCACCTCGATGGCCTTGCGCTCGTAGGTTGGTTCGCGCCTCTTTTTCTTCTTGCTCTTGTCCATGTCAACCTCTCAGGTACGAAATGGTGTCGGTCGAAAAACGCAGCTCCTAATCGCCCATGCAGTCGGACAGGGGCTGTTTTTGGCGCGAGCGGCGACTTTCACTGAAAATGCGATCCGAATGTACACGGATTCCAAGGCTTTCGCCACCAAAAAACACGGCAAATCACCTGAACATGTATTTCATGGCATAGCCGAATGACGGATAGGCCCAGAGCATGGAGCGCAGTTCGTCCACGTCGATGGCGGCGCGCATGGCCAAAGCGAAAAGATTGACCATCTCCTCCGCCCTGTCGCCCAGCACGTGAGCCCCCAAAAGCTGGCGCGTGTCTTTTTCGACCAGCAGCTTGAATCCCGCGCAGCGCTGCCCGATCCGCTCGTACTCGGACCATCCGGCGGCGTTTCCGTCAATGACGTCAAACCGCAATCCCTGATCGCGGGCGTCCTCTTCGAGCAGGCCCACGGCGGCCAGGGGCGGATAGGTGAACAGGGCGCAGGGCGTTACGCCCGGGCTCGCGGCGTGCCGGACGCCGTCGATGATGTTCTTGGCCACGACCTCGGCCTCCACGCTGGCCACTGGAGTCAGGGGCATGGTTGAGGCGATGACGTCTCCGGCGGCGAACACGGCCGGATTGGAAACGCTTTGCAGAAACGGGTTGACCGCCACCCCGCCATTGGCCGTTTCGACACCGCCAGCGGGCAGGTCAAGGTCATGCAGGGCCGGGACGCGTCCGGTGGCGTTGAAGATCATGTCGGCCTCGAAACGCAGGGCGCCGTCCTTGCCGGCCCTGAGCACCAGGCAGTCCCCCTCCCGGCTGACCGAATGCGGAGGACAGTCCGTGCGCAGCTTCACGCCCGTCGCTTCGAGATGCCCGGCCAGGCGACCGACCAGATCCGCGTCGAATTTCTTGAGACAGCGGCTGCCCCGGTGCGCCACGACCACCTCGGCGCCGGCCGCTGCGGCGATATGGGCCAGCTCGAAGGCGATGAAACCGCCGCCGATGAACGCGACGCGCTCGGGCAGAGCCGGCATGTCCAGAAAATCGTCGCTGGTGGAGAGCAATTCGCTGCCGGGGATTACGAGCGCTCTGGGCGCAGCACCGGTGGCGATGCAGATGCGCCCGGCTTCGAGAAGCGTTTGGCCGCACACGATGGTGCGCGGTCCGGCGAAACGCCCGACCTGAGAGTAGGTGTGAATGCCCAGGCCATCATAATGCGCCCGGATGCGGTCTGGCAGACCGTCCGTGAACGTGCGCTTGAAAGCCATGAGCCCGGCCCAGTCGAGGCGGCCACTCCCCTCCGGACCGGAACCCAGGGCGTTGTTGAACCGCTCCACCGTCTCGCAGGCATCGGCCAGCACCTTTTTCGGCTCGCAACCGCGCAGGGGACATGTTCCCCCGAATCCACGGCCTTCCACCATGGCGACCCGCAGGCCCGCCTTGCGGCAGCGCGAAGCGATGTGTCCTCCGGCCACTCCGGCGCCCAGTACGACAACGTCGAATTTTTCCGTTTTCACCATGAAACTCCTTGAATTTGCATTCCTGACAGCAACCAAGGGCCGGCCTCGAAACCCCGTGTCCGAACCCGGTTAGCGGATAATCCACCGAATTTCCAATGCGGGGGAAATAAAGCGCCGCCGAAGGCATGACGGCGTCGCGGAGCTTTCTCTACATCGCCCCCGGCCCAAACGTGTCGCCCTGGGACAGGTCGCCGGTCTGAAAACCTTTTCTGAACCAGCGCATCCGTTGTTCCGACGTGCCGTGAGTGAAGCTGTCCGGCATGATGTAGCCTTGCGTCTTTTTTTGGATGGTGTCGTCGCCCACGGCGCTGGCCGCGCCCATGGCTTCCTCGAAATCTCCCTCGTCGAGCAGGTTCTTGTTCTGGACATGGTGGGCGAAAACCCCGGCCAGGTAGTCGGCCTGCAACTCCAGCTTGACCGACAAGGCGTTGAACTGCTCCTGGCTGATGCGGGGCCGCAAGGCATGGACCTTTTCCAGGATACCCAGCAGATTCTGGACGTGATGGCCAACCTCATGGGCAATGACGTAGGCCATGGCGAAATCGCCCGGCGCCCCGAAGGAGTTGCGCATGACGTCGTAAAAACCGAGATCGAGATAAATCTTACGGTCCAGCGGGCAATAGAAGGGGCCGGACCCGGCGGAAGCAAATCCGCACCCGGACTGCACGCTGCCGGAATAGATGGTCAGGGTCGGTTCCTCGTAGCTTCGCCCGCTGCGGGCGAACAGTTCATTCCAGACATTCTCGGTTTCGCGCAGCACCACCGCCGAGAACTGCCGGAGCTGCTTTTCCTCGGCGCTTTCCTGGTACGAGCCCTGGCTCTGTTCATGGGTTACCGGCTGCTCCTGCACCAGCGTCAACAGATCAAGGGGGTTGCCGCCCATGAGCATGTAGATGATGGCGACGACGATCCCCAGTCCGCCGATCCCGCCGACTCCGACCCGCCTGACGCTTCTGCCCCTGCGGTCCTCGATGTTCGTGCTCTCCTGCCTCCCGCGCCATTTCATACGCATGCCCTCCGCGCTTTGAACAAAAACCGTGGCCGGATCGTCGTCCAGCGCCCGTGCCGCCGCAATTCTTCGGCAACTCGACAATGCCGCCTCTTCCTGACTCTACCTCTTTCGCGGCTGATGGTGAATGAAAATTTGACGGATTCCGACGTCGGCGGCCACGACACGCCTTCGCTATGCCGAAAAAGAACCAAAACTTCATGTAAAACCTTAATTCCAACACTCCTGACCGCCCGAAAACCCGCCCCTGCGCATCTGGCCTTCCAGCGCGCTTTGACGTACCGGGTCCTCGCGCACGTAAAAACCGTATCACCGAGGATGACCATGAAATCCATTTGCGTCTTTCTGGGATCGAACCCCGGAAACCACCCTTCCTACATCGAAGCCACCGCCGCCCTTGGCCGGGAGCTGGCGCGGCGCGGCATGACCTGCGTGTACGGAGGATCGTGCACGGGGCTCATGAACGAACTGGCCGAGAGCGTGCTTGACGCCGGCGGCGAGATCATCGGCGTCACCGTGCAGACCCTCAAGGACAAGGAGGAGTTCCACAAGGGACTGACCCGGCTCCACGTCACGGCGACCATGCACGAGCGCAAGACCATGATGATCGCCCTGTCCGACGCTTTTGTCGTCTTGCCCGGCGGCATCGGCACCTATGACGAATTCTTCGAGGTCTACACCCTGCGGCAACTGGGATTCCACAGCAAGCCCTGCGGCCTTCTGGACGTGAACGGCTATTACGGTCCGTTGAAGCGAATGCTCGAAAAGGCCGGACAGGAAGGATTCATGAAGCAGCCCTACGAGGAGGCCATTGTCATGTCCCCGGATCCGGTGGAAATGCTCGATCTGCTGGCCGTCAAAACGGGGAACTGAACGCCGGGGACCAGGCCTTTCCTTGCGACGCAAAGCTGTCACGATTTCATGGGCCGGATGGACAATCGCCCACTTTGTGCTTAAGGATTTTCCGGTATTGTCAAAGGCAGGCGCGACACGCCAATACGCCTGATGCGCCCGAACACATTCAAGGAGGAGTCATGTCCAAGAAAATACTGATGCTGGTCGGTGATTACGTCGAAGATTACGAGGTCATGGTCCCGTTTCAGGCCCTGACCATGCTCGGCTATGTCGTGGAAGCGGTCTGCCCGGACAAGAAGGCCGGGGAATTCGTGCGCACCTCCATCCATGATTTCGAGGGGGACCAGACCTACAGCGAAAAACGCGGCCACAACTTCACCCTGAACAAGGACTTCGCCGCCGTGGACACCGCCGACTATGTCGGGCTGGTCGTGCCCGGCGGTCGCGCCCCGGAATACATCCGCCTCAACGCGAGGGTCCTTGAGATCGTGCGCGAGTTCGACGCGGCGGGTAAACCCATCGCGGCCATCTGCCACGGCCCGCTCGTCCTGGTCACGGCCGGAGTGCTGAAAGGCAAGACCAGCTCGGCCTATCCCGCCTGCGGGCCGGACGTGGTCTGCGCCGGAGGAACGTACGCGGACATCGCCCTCGACAAGGCCCACGTGGACGGCAATCTGGTCACCGCACCGGCCTGGTCCGCGCATCCGGACTGGATCGCGAAATTCGCCGCCCTGCTCGGCGCCAAGATCACCATCTGATCCCAGCCGAAACGCGGAGCGGTGAAAACCGCTCCGCGCCCTTCCCGCATACCCCCGCTCCAATTTCAAGCACTTTCCCCGTCACAATCTCAAGGAAGATTGCGCAGAAGCATTTTTCACGTTAACTGGCAGCAAAGATATCGATAAATTCCGTGTGGAGCACGCAATGACTTTAAAAACCAAACTGTTTCTTATCGCAGGAATCGCGATTTTCGGTTTCCTGTGTGTTTTTGCCGTCAACGAATACGGCAACATGCTGAAAAACGACGCGACGCAACTTCACGAAAACGCCATGTATGTCGAAATCGACATGCTGACGGCCAGACGCTCCGAGAAGGATTTCCTTGCGCGCAAGGACCTCAAATATCCGGACATGGTCGAGGACGCGGTAGGAAAAATCCAAAACAGACTGGAAATACTCGCAGAAAATCCCACCTTGCGGGACAAGGTGATGACCACAAAAGACCTCATCAAGCAGTATCAGGAAGCCTTTTTCATCGTTGTCGAAAACATGAAACAGCAAGGCTTGAGTGAAAATGACGGGTACACGGGCGAGTTGCGTGAAAGCGTTCACGCCGTGGAGGAAATGATCGGTGCGCAGAACGACGACTCCCTCCTGGCGCAGATGCTCATGCTGCGTCGGCGCGAAAAGGATTTCATGCTGCGCGGAGACGTCAAGTATCTGGAATCGTTTCAAGACGACATGCGTAAAATGCTCGCCGACATTTCTCGGTCAGAGAACTTCGAAGCCGCCCAGAAGGCCAAAATGACGGAATTGCTGAACGGCTACGCGAAATCATTCGCGAAATACGTCGAAGCGCACGAAGAGGTCATGAAGAATCAGACCCGCTTTCGTGAAATAGTGCAGGCGACCGAACCCATGATCGAAGAAATGGCGGCGAGTTCAAAGCTGACGTTCGAACAGGAAAGCGCGCACGCACGAACCGTTTCCGTGGTTGGAGTCCTTTTCTTTTCGGCGCTGACCCTCGGCGGAATAGGCCTTGTCATGAGGTCCGTCACCGCCCCTCTGAACCATCTGGCCGCGCAAAGCCTCAAGGTGGCCGATGGCGACTATACGGTGTTCTTCAACTACACGCCGCGAGACGCGATCGGCAACCTGTCCGACGCCATGAACACCATGGTCACCAGAAGCAAGGAAATGCTCGGCGAGATCATCGCCGCGACCCAGGCGCTGGCCTCGTCCTCCTCGGAACTCTCCGCCATTTCGGCCCAGATGACCCACGGGTCCTCGGACACAGCGAACATGGCGGACCTGGTCAGCGCGTCTTCCGAAGAAGTGAGTGCCAACATGAATTCCATCTCCGCGGCCATGGAACAGGCGGCCATGAACATGGGCACTGTGGCCACGGCGGCTGAAGAAATGTCGGCGACCATCCACGAAATTGCTCAGAATGCGGAACGGGCGAAAAACACCACAGATCATGCAGTGACAAAGGCCAGAGGCACTTCCGAGAAGGTCGACAGGCTCGGCGCGGCAGCGCAGGAAATCAGCACCGTCACGTCGACCATCACCGCCATCTCGTCGCAGACCAACCTGCTGGCTTTGAATGCCACCATCGAGGCGGCCAGGGCCGGAGAGGCGGGACGCGGCTTCGCCGTCGTGGCCAACGAGATCAAGGAGCTGGCGCAGCAAACCACGAACGCCACCGAGAATATCCGTGAGAGCATCTCCAGAATCCAGAATGTGACATCGGAGACCGTGACCGAGATCGCCGATATCACCACGGTGATCGCCCAGATGAATGAAATCGTGACCACCATCGCCGCGTCCGTGGAAGAGCAATCCGTGACCACACGCGACATCGCTGAAAATGTCGGCCAGGCTTCCGCCGGCATTGGCGAAATCAATGAGAACGTCGGCACCAGCTCCACCATGACCCGTGAAATCAGCGCCGAGATCCAGAAAGTCCGCAACGCTTCCGTGGAAATGACCACCAGCAGTCAAACCGTTCAGGAAAGCGCCACGGAGCTGTCAAACCTGGCCGAACACCTGCGGGAGCTGGTCGGAAGGTTCAAAATCTGATGCGCGTGAAAGACGTCCGGGATTGCTGATCGCGATTCGCGACAAGCCCCCGGGCGTCATCCCGCAGATTAACGGCCGGAACAGGCGGTCCAAAATACAACCTCACAACCTGCGATGGGCATGAACAGAACGGCTCCCATGAACAGCCTGCGCGACGCGCGAAAAGCAAAGGGCCACACCGCCCTGGTGGTGCTCGTGGCCAGCGGGCTGACCCTCGCCACGCTGGCCCTGGTCGCGGTCATGGCCTGCTCCTCCTACCGCTCCACCCTGGATGCGGCCCGCCAGAACGCCCGGTTCATATCAAGCCTTGTGGCCGGACAGATGGGCATGGTGCTCGTCGACATCGAGAACAGCTTAAACGAGATGGCGCGGCTGGTGGCGCTGATGCAAGACCTGCCTCCGGCGGAACAAAACGAACGACTGCGCGAAGCCCTTGCCGCCATCCAGCACAAAAAATCGCACATCCAGACCATGTTCATCACCGATGCCCAGGGCCGGGTCATGAGCTGGACGGGGCCGGGCGTCGCGCCCGACATTTCCGACCGGGACTATGTCGCGGCGCACCGGGAGAAAGACCGAGGAGCGTTCATCGGCGTGCCGACGCACAGCAGGGTGAGGCAAGGGACATGGATCTTCGGCGTCAGTCTGGGCATGCGCGACAGGCAGGGCCAGCTCACGCATATCGTCGGCGCCGTCGTCGCCCTGCTGCCTCTCTTGGAAATATTCGACCGCGTGGACATGCCCCTGGGCACCCACCTCATGGTGACCGACCTGGTGGGCCGTATCTATCTCCACGCCCCCAACCAGGAGCGGCATGTCGGCCGGACCGTGCCCGAAATCAGGGACAGCGCCCTGCGCGATATGCAGAGCACTACATTCACCAGCGTATCGACCGCTGATCACAAGGAACTGGTGGTCGGGGACACGCGGATCAGCGGCTATCCCCTGCTGGCCTTCGCGAGTTTTCCCCGCGAGATGATTTTGGAACCCTGGAAAAAGCACGCCATGGTCTACGGCGGCGCTTCCATTGTCCTGGTGCTGGTCGTTGCGGGCCTGAGCACCCTGCTGGTGCGCAGCCAGGTCCGGCTCAACCGCCAAGGCCGCGAACTGGCCATGGCCGCATCCACGGACATGCTCACCGGGGCGCTCAACAGGCGCGCCTTCATGGAATCCGCCGGTCGCGAGTTCGCCCGCGTGTGCCGCTACGGCGGACATCTCTCCTGCATTATGATCGACCTGGATCATTTCAAGAACGTCAACGACACGCACGGCCATGCGGCCGGGGATCTGATTTTGTCATCCTCAGCGCGGCATATCGCCTCGCGCCTGCGCGAGCCGGACATGTTTTGCCGCTACGGAGGGGAGGAATTCGTGATTCTGCTGCCGGGAACCAATCAGGACGGAGCCGTCACCCTGGCCGAGGAGCTTCGGGCCGGTCTGGCCGATCTCGATCTGACATACGCCGACAAAAGGATTTCCCTGACCGCGAGCTTTGGCGTGGCTGAAATCCATGCCCAGTGCTCGACCCTGGACACCCTCCTGGCCCTTGCGGACCAGGCCCTGTACGAAGCCAAGGAAAACGGTCGGAACAGGGTCCGCCTGGCCCAGTCGCAGCCATGAGGCAGCGTTTCCAGGAAGCGGAAAAAATTAAGGCCCGGATTCCCGGGCCTTTGTTTTTGGCTAGATCTTGAACTGGCCGACAAGCCCCTTGAGCTGCTCGGCGAGTTTGGAAAGCTCCTCCGCGCTCGCCTGGACCTGAGCGCCTCCGGAACGGATATCGCCGGTTATGGCGTCAACGGCCGTGATGTCCTGGGCGATGTCCCGGGACACGCCGGACATCTCCGAGGAGCGCACCGAGGCATCCTGCACCCCGGTCGTGGCCTGCCCGATATTGGTGGCCACTTCGCGCGTGACGGCGGACTGTTCCTCGATGGCCGCGGCGATGGTGGTCACGATCTCGTTCACGTCGCCGATGACCTTCACGATCTGCCCGATGTCGCCCACGGCGCTGCCCGTGGCGCTCTGGATGCCGTTGATCTTGGTCCGGATGTCGTTGGTGGCTTCGGCGGTCTTCAGGGCCAGTTCCTTGATCTCGTTGGCCACGACGGCGAAGCCGCGTCCCGCCTCTCCGGCCCTGGCCGCCTCGATGGTGGCATTCAAAGCCAGCAGGTTGGTCTGGGACGAGATGGCGGAAATCGTGTCCGTGACCTTTCCGATTTCCTGGGCCGAAACGCCCAGTTCGCGCAGCACACCCGCAAAATTGTCGACCTGTCGCGCGGCGCTGTCTGTGGTTCCGCGAGCGCGCTCGGTGTTTCCGGCGATCTCGCCGATGGTGGAGGTCATTTCCTCGGTGGCGGCGGACACAGAGGCCAGATTGGTCGTGGTCTGCTCCATTCCGGCCGCGACGGAGGTGATGTTGGTGCTCATTTCCTCTGCGGCGGCGGCCACGGTGGAGGTCTTGGACGAAAGGGACTGCACGCTCTGCGTGGTCTGCTTGCTCACAGCGGAAAGCTCCGTGGCCGAGGAGGCCACGGTCTGGGCGTTACCGCTGATTTCGGCGATGATGCGCTGCAATTTTTCAACGAACGTATTGAAATACTGCGCCAACTGACCAACTTCATCCGTGCTTTCCACCGGAAGACGCTTGGTCAGATCGCCTTCACCCTCGGAAATATCCCTGAGGAGAAGCACGCAATTCTTCACCGGCAGCAAAATGGACCGGCTGATCACAAGGGCGATGACGATGCCCACGACGAAAAAGCCCAGGGACGCCAGAGCGATCATCCAGCGCATCCGGTACACTTCGGTGAGCACATCGTCCTGCATGGCACCCACGGCTATGGACCAGCCGGTGTTCTCGACGGGCGCAAAACCGAAAAAACGATCCTTGCCCATGAAGGGATATTGTTCAAAACCGATCTCACCCTTGGTCATGCGCTCGAACATGGCTCCCAGCGGAGCGTATTGAGAGTCCTTCTTGCCCTCTTCGATGAAATTGCGCTGATCCAGCACGTACTGCCGGTTTTCATGGGCGATGAGCACGCCCTTGTTGTCGATGATGTAGGAGTATCCGGCATCTCCGTACTTGATGTTGTCCGTGATTTCACTGAGCATGGTGGCGTCGAGACGGGCCAGGAGGACGGCCTTGACGTCTCCGGCGAAGCCCTTGATGGGAGTGGCCAGAACGATGACCGGCGAGTTGGTGACCCGGCTGATGATGACGTTGGACAACACGGACTTTCCGGCCATGGCCTCCTTGAAGTACGCCCGGTCGCTCAGATCCGCGGTGGTTCCGTCAGGGTACTTGGCCTGGCCGCTTGCATCGATGACGCCCATGCCCAGATATTTCATCCGTTCTGTTTCACGTTCCAGGACCATCACTTGGCGGTCCCAGTTCATGGAGCGGACAACGTCCCGGTTGGCGATTCCTTCCAAACCCAGAATGTAATAGTCCAGTTTGCTTCGAACCAGCCTGGCCCCATCCTGGGCCATGAGCAGGATATTCTCCTCCACCTGACGCAGCGAGGCGCTTTTGGCCCGGTCGTAGGCGATAAGACCGAGACCTGAGCAGACCAGGATCAACAGGAACAGGAAGCCGCCGATCAATTTCATGCGAATGGGGATGCTCTTCATCGTTTTCTCCGGACTGTTGAGGTTGCTCCAGGTGATCAAAACCACAGCGGAAATCCCGGACACTCTCCGCGCTCAAGGGAAGGCGGGCAGACCGCAGGCTCATGGCCGCAGTTTGAAAAAACTGCACGCTTGATCGTTAACTCAATACCGCAATAAAGAAAAGCTTCGCCGGGGCGGCCTAATCAAATCCCCTGCGAAACGCAAGATCCGCGCGGCGCGGAGGCTAACAGAGCTGTCATTTTTGGGACCGCGTCCACCCAAAGCTTGCGCTTCGCTTACGGTGCCTTTCGCTTCAGGCGGGCTTGGTGTAGATTCTGAGTTGACACGGCCACGAATTGAACAAAAGGGAAGCGTGGGCCTTCGCGCCGCCCGGAGGCCCGGGTTCGCGAAACAGGCGCGCATGACGACACTTTCCATGGAGCATTCCCGCATGACCGAAATTTTTTCAGCGACTTCCCCCCTTCCTTTGGAAAACCTGGACACTCCGTGCCTGCTCCTCGACCAGGCGCGCATGGAACGCAACATCGACCGCCTGCGCGACAGGCTGCGGGCCGCAGGCGTCGCATTCAGGCCGCACCTCAAGACAGCCAAATCATGGGAAGTGTCCCGGCGGATGATGACCACGCCCCAGGGGTCGGCCACGGTCTCCACCCTGCGCGAGGCGGAGGAATTGGCCACGCATGGCGTCAAAGACATCACCTACGCCGTCGGCATCTCCCCGGACAAGCTGGCGCGGGTGCAAAAGCTTCGCGCAGGCGGCACCGCCCTGACCATCCTGCTCGACAGCGTGGAACAGGCCGAGGCCGTGGCCAAGGCCTCGGACCCGAAAGACCCCATTCCCGTGCTCATCGAACTGGACTGCGACGGCCACCGCTCCGGCGTGAAACCGCAGGACGCCACGCTGCTGGCGGCCATCGCGCAGGCGCTGGCGCCACGGGCCAGCCTTGAGGGCGTGCTGACGCACGCGGGCGAAAGCTACGAGGCGCGCGGAAGCGAGGCCCTGGCGGCTGCCGCCGAGCAGGAACGCGCCGCCGCCGTCATGGCCGCCGAAACCCTGCGCGCCAGGGGCTGGCCCTGCCCCGTGGTCAGCGTCGGCTCCACGCCCACCGCCTTTTCGGCGCAAAGCCATGCGGGCGTGACCGAGGTCCGCGCCGGGGTCTTTGTCTTCTTCGACCTGGTGCAGGCCGGGATCGGCGTCTGCACGCAGGACGACATCGCGCTGTCGGTGCTGACCACGGTCATCGGCCATCAGCGCGAAAAAGGCTGGACCATTGTCGACGCGGGCTGGACAGCCCTGTCCAGCGACCGGGGCACGGCGACCCAGGACGTGGACCAGGGCTACGGCCTGGTCTGCGACCTTGAGGGACGCCCGATGGCGGATCTCATCGTGAGCATCGTCAACCAGGAGCACGGCATCGTGGCGGCGCGGCCCGGAGCCCCCCGCTCCGATCAGGAATTTCCCATCGGCACGCGGCTGCGCATTCTGCCCAGCCATGCCTGCGCCACGGCCACGCAACACGACCGCTATCACGTCATCGGCATCGGCCAGAATGACGTGACCGCCGTCTGGCCGCGCTTCACCGGATGGTAAACAGCACCAGGGAGTATCGCCATGCAGTTTGTAAGTGAGGATGTCGCATCCAGCGTCGTGTCCATGGCCGAGGCCATCGAGGTCATCGAAAGGATGTTTCGCGAATACGGCAGGGACGAGGCCGAAGTCTTTCCGGTGGCCCAGGGCCACGGCCCCGATGCCGGGACCTCATTCAGCATCAAGAGCGGGATGATCCGGACCAGCCGGACCGTGGGGCTCAAAGTCGGCAGCTACTGGCCGCAAAACCGCGTACGCGGACTGCCCGCCCACGCCTCGACCACCCTGCTGCTCGATCCGGACACGGGCTATCCCCGGGCCCTGGTGGCGGCCTCCCACCTGACCTGCCTGCGCACTGCGGCCTCGGACGCCGTGGCCGTGCGGCACCTCTCGCGCCCGGACAGCCGGACCCTGGCCCTGTTCGGCGCGGGCCATCAGGCCTGGTTCGAGCTGCTGGCCGTGCGCGAGGTCCGGCCCATCGAGACCGTGCTGGTCGCCAACCGCTCGCCCGAGGCCGCAGAGGCTTTCGCCCGGCGCATCCAGGCCGAGCTGGGACTTGAGGCCCGTTTCGCGGACAGCCGGGAAGCGGTGCAGGCCGCCGACATCATCGTCACGGTCACGGCCGCGCGCGAGGCGCTCTTCGAGGCCTCCCTGGTACGGCCGGGCACGCATGTCTCGGCCATGGGCGCGGACGCGCCGGGCAAGCAGGAACTCGACCCGGCTCTCATGCCCAAAGCGACCCTGTTCGCCGATGTGGTCCGGCAGTCCCTTGGCATCGGGGAATACGAGGCGGCGCACAAGGCCGGCCTGGTGGACGCGCAAAACGTCACCGCCATCGGCGCGGTGCTGAACGGCGCGCCCGGACGCACATCACCGCGGCAGATCACCGTGTACGACAGCTCGGGCATGGCCCTGCAGGACATGGCCATCTGTTCCCTGGCGCTGGCCAAGGCGGAAGAGGCCGGGCTGGTGCGTTCGGTCTGAAACGGCTCCATAACAATCGGCAGGACAAAAATCATGTTCCGCATCCGCCCCATCTACGACACCACAATCCCTGTCGACAGCCTTTGCGTGGAGCAGGTCCAGACCATTCTGGCCGAACGCTTCCCGCTCATCGCCCCGGAAGAGGTGGCCGATCTGCCCGCCACGCTCAAGAACCCGCTGGCCAAGGGCTACCGGACCATTCTCTTCGTGGCCGAAGGGCAACGCCGGACCGTGCAGGGCTTTGCCCTGCTCTGCCATTTCTCGGACCTGCGCTTCTGCTACCTGGATTTTCTTTCGGTCAGCTTACGCCATGGCGGGGGCGGCGTGGGTTCGGCCCTGTACGAGAGGGTGCGGGAAGAAGCCCGGGCCCTGGGCGACACGGCCCTTTTCTTCGAATGCCTGCCCGACGATCCCCTGTTGTGCCGTGACGAGACCCTGCTGCGGGAAAACAAGGCCCGGCTGCGTTTTTACGAGCGCTACGGGGCGCGCCCCATCGTGGACACGGCCTACGAAACGCCGCTTTCCGCCGCAGACGACTGCGCCCCCTACCTGGTGGCCGACCCTCTGGACAAGCCGTTTCAGCTGTCCAGGCCACGGGCCCGAAGCATCATCCGCGCCATTCTGGAACGAAAATACAAGGAGAAATGCTCGCCCCAGTATGTGCGCATGGTCCTGGACTCGATCCCGCCGAGCCCCCTTGCCCTGCGCGCTCCGCTCTACCGGACGGAGACGGTCTTTGCGAACAAGCCGGTCATCAGCGCCGATCGAAAGATCGCGCTGGTCTGCAACCACAATCACCGCATCCATCACATCCGCGAACGCGGCTATGTGGAAGCGCCGGTGCGCATCGACTCCATCCTCAGGGAGATAACGAAAACCGAACTGTTCGCACTCCGCGAGCCGCGTCATTTCGCGGAGCAGTACATAACGGCCGTGCACGACAAGAAATTCGTGACCTATCTGAAGCGGGTCTGCTCCACCCTGCCGGAAAACAAGTCCGTGTACCCCTACGTCTTTCCCATCAGAAACGCGGCCCGTCCGCCCAAGGAACTGGCGGTGCGCGCCGGATACTACTGCATCGACACCTTCACGCCTTTAAACGGCAACGCCTACGCCGCCGCGCGCGGGGCCGTGGATTGCGGCCTGACCGCCGCGCAGGAGGTGCTCGGCGGACGCCGCCTGGCCTACGCCCTGGTGCGCCCTCCCGGGCACCATGCCGAACACCGGGCTTTCGGCGGGTTCTGCTATTTCAACACCGCCGCCGTCGTCGCCCAGCACCTGAGCGCCCAGGGCCGCGTGGCCGTGCTCGATGTCGATTACCACCACGGCAACGGGACGCAGAACATCTTCTATGAGCGCGCCGATGTCCTGACCGTGTCCATCCACGGGCATCCCAGTTTCGCCTATCCATACTTCAGCGGGTTTCACGAGGAGACGGGCGAGGGGCCGGGCCTGGGCTTCAACCGCAACTACGCCCTGCCGGAGGAGATGGACGGGGAAGGCTACGCCGAAGTCTTACGCCGGGCCCTGGGATTCATCCGCGATTTCGATCCGGCCTTTCTGGTGCTCTGCCTGGGGCTGGACCCGGCCAAAGGCGACCCCACGGGCACCTGGCGGCTGCAGGCCAAGGATTTCTTCCTGAACGGCAAGCTGATCGGGGCGCTGGGCAAGCACACCGTGGTGGTGCAGGAAGGCGGATACCGCATCCGCTCCCTGGGCGTGAACGCGGGCAATTTCTTTCAGGGGCTTTTCGAAGGCTCCCGCCTCGCGCGCAGCAGATAAGCTCCCGCTCTCAATCCAGAAAGCGCAACAGCTCCATGGGATGGGCCAGCGTCGCCGCCGCGCCGGACTCGAGCAGCTCGCTTTCGGGCCGGAAACCCCACAGCACCCCCACAGGATGCATCCCGGCATTGACGGCCGTGAACATGTCCACGTCCGTGTCGCCAAGATAGAGGATCTCATCCGGCCGCACGCCCAGATGGTCGATGACCTGCCGTGGTCCGGCCGGGTCGGGCTTGACCGGCACGCCCGGCGCCTGCCCCACGGTCAGGGCGAAATCCCAACGCGACAGGAACTCCCGCATGCACAGCTCGGCAAAGGCCTGCGGCTTGTTGGTCAGCACGGCCATGGGGATCTTCCTGGCCGCGAGAGCGTCCAGGAGTTCCGGGATGCCCTCGTACAGACAGGTCCTGATCCGCCATCCGGCCTCGTATTCCCGCAAAAAAGCCTGTAGGCACCGGTTCTGCAAATCCTCATCCCGCTCATGCGCAGGCAGGGCGCGGGCCACGAGCTGCCCTGCCCCGCTGCCCACGAACCGGCGGTAGGCGTCCATGGGATGCGTCGCGAATCCGTGCTGTTCGAGCACCCGGTTCATGGCGTCGCCAAGGTCGGCCAGGGTATCAAGCAAGGTTCCGTCCATGTCGAAAACCACAGCTTTGTATTTCACGATAAATTCCTTTTTACGTTGACACCGGCAGGCTGAACCCCGGCGACGGATTTGAGCGCCTTTCGACGCGATGGATAGGAAAAGCCGATGCACGGTGGTTTGAAAAAATTAATTAGACAAGTCAAATTTTTCCTTGACGTACGGCACAAATAGGAATAATTCCTGATTTCAACAACTCACCATAATCGTATTCATAATACTCACAAGGAGCATGCAATGAGCGTTCTCGTCACCAAACAGGCACCCGATTTCACCGCCCCGGCCGTCAAGCCTTCCGGCAGCATCGAAGACTTCACCCTCTCTTCCCTGCGCGGCAAATACGTGGTCCTTTTCTTCTGGCCTCTGGACTTCACCTTTGTCTGCCCCACGGAAATCATCGCCCATGATCGCCGCCTGCAGGAATTCCGCGATCGCGGCGTGGAAGTGGTCGGCGTGTCCATCGACTCCCAGTTCACCCATTTCGCCTGGCGCTCCACCCCTGTGGACCAGGGCGGGATCGGGCCTGTGGGCTTCCGCATGGTCGCCGACGTCAAACACGACATCGCCAAGGCCTACGGCATCGAACATCCGGAAGCCGGAGTGGCCCTGCGCGCGTCCTTCCTCATCGACCGCGAGGGCGTTGTCCAGCACCAGGTGGTCAACAATCTTCCCCTGGGGCGCAATGTGGACGAAATGCTGCGACTGGTCGACGCCTTGCAGTTCACGGAAGAACACGGAGAAGTCTGCCCGGCTGGATGGCAGAAAGGCGACACTGGCATGAAACCCGATGCGGGCGGAGTGGCCGATTTCCTGTCCCGGAATGCCGAAAAACTCTAAACTTTCGGCGCGATGAACAAAGGGGCTGTCTGGATTCTTTCCGGACAGCCCCTTTTTTTGCGTACGGACAAAAATCCTGCTAGGGTGCTTAAAAATTCCTGCTCATCCGTCTTCGCAGAGACGGAAACACTTTTTTGGGCGATGCGCCTGAAGCACAGCGCAACCGGCCGCAACGCCCGCCAGCGTGAGGACAAAGGAAGATTTCATGGAAAAATGCAGTCATGGCCAATCCTCGCTCCTAATCACCGCGATCCTCGTCATGCTCCTTCTCATCGTCGGGCCTGCGGCGTCCGAGGAATTCTCATCCAAACACCACCGTTTCCGCGTCACGGTCATTGCCGGAGGCCTCGAACATCCCTGGTCCCTGGCCTTTCTGCCAGGCGGCGACATCCTGGTCAGCGAGCGCCCGGGACGGCTGCGCATCATCCGCGACGGAGCACTGCTGGACTCGCCCGTCGCAGGACTGCCCCGGATCAGGGCAAGGGGCCAGGGCGGACTGCTCGATCTTCTGCCCCACCCCGGATTCGCCCGCAACCGTGTCCTGTTCTTCAGCTACTCGGCGGACCACGGCGCCGGGGTGACCACGCATGTGGCCAGGGCCAGGCTTGAGAATGACACGCTCAAAGACGTGGAAGTGCTCTTCCGGGCCGAACCGGCCTCGGCGGGGCGGGTCCACTTCGGGTCCAGGCTGGCCCTTGATCGTCAGGGACGCCTCTACATCAGCGTCGGTGACCGAGGCCAGATGCAACGCGCGCAGAAACTCGACGACCATGCCGGTAAAATTCTGCGTATTCACGAGGACGGACGCATTCCCCAGGACAATCCCTTTGTCGGTCACGAAAATGCCTGGACGGAAATATACAGCTACGGGCACCGCAATCCCCAAGGCTTGACCGTGCATCCCCAGACCGGCGAAATTTGGGCTCACGAGCACGGCCCCAGGGGCGGGGACGAGATCAACATCATCCGTCCCGGCGTCAATTACGGCTGGCCGGTGGTCACCCTGGGCATCGACTACACCGGCTTCGCCATCGGCGACGGGCTGAGGCACATGCCGGGCATGGAAGACCCTGTTCACCAGTGGACTCCGTCCATAGCGCCCTCGGGCATGGCATTCTACACCGCTGACGCCTTCCCGGCCTGGAAAGGGAACCTTTTCGTCGGCGCCTTGTCCCACCGCCATCTGCTCCGACTGGAGCTGTCCGGGCAAACCGTGACTGGGGAAGAACGCCTGCTGGAGACGAAAGGATTGCGCATCCGCGATGTGCGCGTCGGCCCCGAAGGCGGCGTCTGGCTGCTCACCGACCACGACCCCGGCCAGGTGCTGCGCCTGGACCCGTTGGATTAGAATCGAAAGCGCCCCACCAGTTCCTGCAGCCGGCCAGCCAGCGTGGCGAGTCCCCCCGCCCGCTCCAAAACGCTTCCGCTCTCGTCCTGCATGCTGGTTGAGGCTGTTAGCACGCCTTCGATCTCGTCGCTTATCTGACGGGTCGTGACGGAACTCGACGCGACGTTGGCGTTGATTTCGGCGATGCCCTGAGCGGTCTGGTTCACGCTGCCGGACATGTCCCTGGTCATGGCCGCCTGTTCCTCCATGGCCTCGGCGATGGAAATGACGATCTCGTTCATATCCTCGATGACGGATGTTATTTCTGAGAGTTCCCCGGCGGTGACCGCGGTCACGCTCTGAATGGCCGAAACCGTGCCGCGGATGCTTTCCGTGGCGGCCGATGTCTGCTGTGACAATTCCTTGATCTCTCCGGCCACGATGGCAAAACCGCGACCGGCGGCTCCGGCCCTGGCTGCCTCGATGGTGGCGTTCAGTGCCAGCAGATTCGTCTGTGAGGATATGGCCGTGATGGTCGCGGTCACGCTGTCGATCTCCCTGACGGCCCGGCTCAACTGCTCCATGTGCCGCGCGGCTTCGCTGGCCTTGATCACGGCTTGCGAGGTTGTGTGCCTGGCAAGTCCGGCGTTCCGGGTCACGCCGTCGATGGTCGCCGCCAGCTCGGCCGTGGACCTGGCCACATTGCCCACATTGATCGTAGCCTCTTCCATTCCAACCGCGACGGAATGCATGTTCTCACTCACGGATCTGGCGGAATCGTACACCGTCCTGGCCCGGTACGCCGTAGAAGCGGAATTCTCCGTCAATCCGTGGGAAATGGAGGTAAGCTCGCCTGAGGCATCGGACAGGGAACACGTGGCCGCGACGATTTCCGAAAGCATTTCCCTGCTTTTCGCGACCATGGAATTCAGGGATGCGGCCAGTTGGCCCATGGCATCCCGCGCAGGATAGGTGATGGCCGCAGTGTAGTTTCCCGCCGCCACCTCGTCGGCAAGGGTGGCCATGCGCCGCACCGGAGCCATGAGCACCCGGCCGGCGATGCCGATCAGAATCACGGACAGCACCAAGGGAACGATCATGCTGATCAGCGCGTTGCGGATCAGGCGCTCCTTGACGCCTTGCATCAGATCCTCGGTGGCGACCCAGGTGGCGAAGGTGATGTTCCATGGTTCAAACGCGTGCAACACGACCTCGAGACGTTTTCCCGAAGAGGTTTCGACCACCGACCGGTTTCCGTCGGCGGCGCCGATGATGGCCCGGGTCTCTTCCTTCGCGTCCGACTGCTCGACGATCACCCTGCCGTTGCTGTCAAAGGCCAACGTTCCACCATGCTCGCCGACCCGCACGTTGCGCACGAATGCCGCGAAAGCGTCGCTGATCAGCGGATGCGTGATTTCAAGGGCCCCCAGCACCCGGGTTCCACCCAAATCCGTGAAAGGGGCGTAGGCGGATAAATGCCAGGCTCCGCCGAGCCGGACCAGCCCTTCCCATGGCTTGTTCGCCAGGATGGCCTCCAGGGCCGGATGCCCTTCGGCCACGTAAGACCCTTGACCCCAGCAATCCACGGGCCCTTCAAGCGATGTGGAGACACGCACGAGCTTGTCCTCGTGAACTTGCAGGATGGAGGCCACGCCGTCCTGCGCGCCACCGAGTTGTCCTCGTGCAAATAGACGGAACCATGCTTGATGGCCGGGAGAATGACGCCGACACTCTTCCCTCCGTTCTGGTCCACCAGCTTCAGCTCGGCATCCACGAGAACCTCGGGTACCGGGAAGCCGCTCAATTCGAACTGCGTGCGCATGATGTCGCGGTCGATGATAAGCTTGCGTTGCATGAGGGCGTGCTGCAAGGCCACGGATTCGACGAGGGTGGCCGATACCCGGCTCAGACCGGCCCGGCCCTGGTTCAGCGCATCGGTGTTGGCCATGAATATCTGGGACGCCGAGAGGCACAAAACCGTCACAAGGACGATAGCGATGGTGACAACTGATAATTTTGTCTGAAATCCGAGAGCATTACCCATAGGTGCCTATACCTTTGACAAATGATTGATGGATGTGGATGACTGGCGCGGCCATGCGGCTTGAGCCGCAGTCGTCTTGTGCGCAAGGAATATCGAATCCGGATGACGGGAATGTGACAACGGCGTGACGACCCGCAGCGGCCCGCTGCATCGAGAAACGGACAGCACGGGCGACCGGATCAGGTCCTGGCTTCACGGGCAAATTTTTACATTTATGGAGCGCCTACCCCATGTACCCCGACCACGCGCAAACAATCGTCTTCTCGCCCACCGGAACGACCCGCAACGTGCTGCGATCAATACAGAAGGGCCTGGGCCCACGAACCTGGTCCGAATTGGATCTGACGCGCCACGCGGCGACTCAGGAGCCGACGGATCGTGAAAGCGATGCTGAAGGATTGGCGATCATCGGTCTGCCCGTATACGCGGGGCGCATCCCTGAATTGGCCGCGAAGCGGCTTTCCGGCGTGCGCGGCATGAAACGCAAGGCGGTGCTGGTCGTCGTCTACGGCAACAGGGCATACGACGACGCGCTGCGCGAACTTCGGGATCTGAGCCAGGAATTGGGATTTTTGCCGGTCGCGGCGGCGGCCTTTGTGGGCGAGCACTCCTTTTCAACCAGACAATGCCCCATCGCCGAGGGACGTCCGGACCAGTCGGATCTGAAACTGGCGTTTCAATTCGGCGAAAATGTGCGGAAAAAACTACTGGAAATCCAAAACAGTGCTCTGAATGCGCCGCCGCTTGAGGTGCCTGGCAATTTTCCCTACCGCCAGGGCATGCAACCGGCCTCCATTTCCCCGGAGACCGATCCCGCTCAATGCGTGCGGTGTGGCGCGTGCGTCGAAGCATGTCCGGTCGACGCCATCAGCCTGCACGACGAAACCCTGGAAACCGACAAAATGCTGTGCCTGCGCTGTTGCGCCTGCACCCGCATCTGCCCGACCGGGGCCAGGGCCATGCTCCATCCCAGCATTCTTGAACTGGGGCGCGTTCTGCACGAAAAACATGCCCTGCGCCGTGAACCGGAATTCTTTTTTGTCGGCCAACCAGCTCACTGATGAAAAGTTCCTGGCGCGTAAGCGCCCGCGTCCGTCACGCCATTGGAAATCAGACAAAAAAAAGGGGTGTCAGAGACACCCCGAATTCGAGCACAATTCAACGAAAAGCGAATCAGAGCCAATCGAAATATTTCTTGAAAACGCTCGGATGGCGTTTCGTGTCGTTGTCGTCCTCCTGCGCGTAGTAATAGGCGACCTTGGCTTTGGATTCGGACAACCTCGCTATTTCCTCCAGCTCAGGGAAGTTGTCGATGATGTATCTGTAGCGCGTCCATGCCGCCTTGTAGGAACCGGACTTGAAGTAAAAATCGGCCACGAACATTTCATGTTCCGCCATCAGCTTTCTGCACTTGACGATGTATTCCTGAGCCGGATCGCGATACTTGCTCTGCGGATACTCACTGATCAGCCTGCGAAATGATTCAACGGCCTCGCCAAGCTGCGTATGCGGCAAATCGATGGAGCGATGCGAGTTGTATTTGCTTACGCCTATCTGAAAAAGAACATAGTCAATGGACTCGTGACGCGGATGCATGTTCAAGAATTCTTCATACGCGTCAACTGCTTCCAGATACTGTTGATCAAGAGCATACGCATCGCCAAGCATGAGCCGTGCTTCCGTTGCATAAGGGCTGAACGGATAACGGTCATTCAGCTTGGTAAGCGAATCGATGGCTTCTGCATATTCTTTGTCTTGCATGAAGCCACGGGCATTTTCAAACAGTTCTTGCGCCGTATCTTCCGGGGGAGTCAAAAAGTAATAATCAATCGCCCCGCACCCGTTCAAAAACAGGACTAAAAAAAGAATCAAATATTTGCGCATTACAATTACCTGGCTCAGGGTAAGTGAAAGTATTGAATCGAGTTTGTTCGGCATTGTGCTTCATGTTCGAAAAAATGCGTCAAACTCTGCAAAAAAATAAGGGTGACCACTACGCGTGCGCAGCCACCCTCATCAGGCAGTATCCAGAATAAATCAACAATCAAAGAGCCTTGTCGCCAAGCATCTGTTTGAGGCTGGCCTTGGAGACCGCGCCGGTGACCTGCTCCACGACTTCGCCATTCTTGAAAAGAATCAAGGTGGGAATGGCCCGGATGCCGTATTTGCTCGGCGTGCCGGGGTTTTCGTCGACATTCATCTTTACGATCTTGACCTTGCCTTCGAATTCCTGAGTCAATTCTTCAATAACCGGAGCGATAGCCCTGCACGGTCCACACCACGGTGCCCAAAAATCTACCAATACAGGAAGATCACCTTTCAAAACTTCCGCGTCAAATCCGGCATCGTTCACTTGTGCAGCCATTATTCACTCCTTGAAGAAAGGGTTTACAATAAAATCATCGGGAACAATCTTTCCCCGTGGAACAGCCTCGAAATCCATGGAACTCACGAGGCCTTTTTTCGCCCACTGAACACCCGCGTACGCTATCATAGCCGCATTATCACCACAATAGTTTTGCGCGGGAGCTAAAAATTTGAACCCCCTGGACCGGGCGAAAGCGGAAAACCTTTGCCGCAAATGACTGTTGGCGGCCACGCCCCCGGCGAGGCACAGCGTCTTTATGTCGGGGCAGCGCTCCACGGCCCGCCTGGTTTTCTCGAGCAAGGTCTCGACGATGGTGTCGTTCACCGTGGCGCAGAGATCCTTTATTTCCTGCGAAATGGCGTCGACGTTGAAATCGGCGTAGTCGATGGCGCCAAAGGACTTCTTCTGAACGTACAGCGCCACCGCCGTCTTGAGCCCGCTGAAGCTGAAATCGCAATTGTCGTTGTGCAGGTACGGCTTGGAGAAAAGTCTGGGATTCGACGTGCCGTGCCCGGCCAGAATGTCGATGTATTTTCCACCGGGATACGGAAGATTGAGCAGCTTGGCTATCTTGTCGAACGCCTCGCCGGCTGCGTCGTCAAGCGTCTTTCCGAGCAGAGTGAACTCGCAGGGGCGCGGCATGTGATAAATATGCGTATGCCCGCCCGAGACGAGCACGCCCAGGGCCGGATACTCTATGGGAGCCGTGAAGTCGCAGGCCAGCAGATGCGCGTGCAGATGGTTCACTCCGATCACGGGAATCCCGAGGCTCAGGGCCAACGACTTGGCGTAGGCGATGCCCACCAGCAGCGCCCCCAAAAGCCCCGGCCCCCGGGTGACGGCGACAAGGTCGATGCCCTGCCCTGTTCCACGCTGCCCGCTTTCAAGCACGGACGCCACAAGCTGGTCCAGAAGACGCAAATGCTCCCGCGAAGCCAGTTCGGGCACGACCCCTCCGAAAACCGAGTGCATGGGAATCTGGGTATGCACGAGATCCGAAGCGAGACGACCGTCCTCCCACAATGCGACCGAGGTTTCGTCGCACGACGTTTCGATGCCAAGGCAAATCATCCGATCACACCATCCGTGAAAACTGCGAAAGGCGCAGGAGCGTCAGCTTTTGGCGGCATCGGCGTAAAACCTGAGCACCACTTCGACATCCTGCTTCGAGCCCACGAACAAAGGAACGCGCTGATGCAGTTCCTGAGGCTCGATGTCAAGGATGCGGCGGGTTCCGTCAGTGGCCAGACCTCCGGCCTGTTCGGCGATCATGGCCATGGGGGCAGCCTCGCACATCAGGCGCAGCTTCCCGGAAGGCTTGCGGATATCGCGCGAATCGGCGGGATACATGAAAATGCCGCCGTAAATGAGGTTGCGGTGAAAGTCCGAAACCAGAGAGCCGATGTACCGGGAGCTGTACGGACGGCCAGTGGACTGGTCGTTGGATTTGAAATAATTGACGATGTTTCGCGTCGGCTCATCCCAATACGAAGAGTAGCCTTCGTTGACGGAGTAGATGCGGCCTCGTTCGGGAATCTTGATGTCGGGATGCGAAAGGAGAAATTCGCCCACGCTGGGGTCAAGCGTGAAGCCATGCACGCCGCTTCCCGCCGTATAGACCATCATGGTCGACGATCCGTAAATGATGTATCCGGCGGCCACCTGCATCGAGCCTTTCTGGAGCAGATCACTGACGCTGACGGCCTGCTGATCGAAGGAGGTGCGCCGATAAATGCTGAAGATCGTCCCGATGCTCACGTTGGCGTCGATGTTGGCCGATCCGTCCAACGGGTCGAAAATGAGGATGTAGTCACCGACCGGGTACTGCCGGGGAATCTCGATGAAATCGGCGTTTTCCTCCGAAACCATGGCGCACAATACCCCTGCCCGCTCCATCCTGCGGATGATGACCCGATTGGCGAAATCGTCGAGCTTCTGCACGATCTCGCCCTGGACGTTCACTTCGCCGGTGGCGCCGAGGACATCGAGAAGGCCGGCCTTGGAAACCTCGCGATCTATGATTTTCGCGGAAAGAATCAGTTCGGTCAGCAATCTGGTGAAGCGACCGGAAGCCATAGGCCGTTCTTTCTGGCGGAGCAGCAGGTGCTCCACAACTGTAACTTGACGCATATCGCTACTCTTGATTCAGATGAAGATATACAAGGTTGTCGGAACCCATGCTTCTGATCCAATACCATGAAGTATCGTTGATATTGAGGGTTCCGGAATAATTTGTCGATTTCTGCAATCTCATGCACGCATCGGACAGATTGGCGATGGCGGGTCCGCAAATCTGGTCGTCAATGGCGATCACGGTCCTGTTGTCCGGAACTTCCACTGCCAGGGCCTTCATGTCTATTTCAACGACGGTCGATGTATGTTGTCCTTCGGAAAGAGGAACGACATGCACAAAAAAGACCCGTTCGCCGTCCTTGAAAAAATATCTCGTCTTCTCCGGACTCAGGCCGGCAAGAGCCTTGCGTGCCACCGGATCGAATCCAAGGGCATCGTCGCCGGAAACGAAAAGCTGATCCTGGTCCAGAACCGCGATCTGCACAATCCAGGGCTGTCCGGCCTTCTGATACTCGATCCAGGACGTCTCGACCCGAGAGTCGAGAAGATCGAGCTGATCTGCCAGCCGAACGATCTTACTGTCCACTGTGTAGTAATCATCAAGAAATTCTGCTGGAATATCAGCAGAAATTGTATCTTCGTAATCAATACTCGCAACAGGATTGACGTACTCGTTATAGTACTGTTGTGTCGTCCTCACGGGTCTGCAAGCAACCAGCACAAGCAATGCGAAAATTGGAATAAGAAATTTCATGAAGTCTCTCGAAATCGATTTTGAATTGATTAAAAAAGAGCAAGAAAGAAACCGCTGTGTAAAAACATCAATCGACCTATAGTTGCGCCGAAAAAGAAGCAAGGGGAATTTCTTCGAGGAATCTCACTCGCCGCCCGGGTGTTCCGGCGCGGATTTCTGCTCCAGCCGATCGGCCAGGGTGTTCAGGACAAAAAATAGCTTGTTGTTCTTTTCGGCCTCGGGGTCCGGCACGCTGCCCAGTTCCCGGTGCGCCTGCGCCCGCAGCTCGTCGAGCTCCTTGCGCTCATCCTCGTTGACGACGCCTTCCAGAAGATCGTCATAGATCCGGATGGCCTGGGCGAATTCACCCTGGGCCGCCAGGAGCTTGGCCATGGTTTTCGTCTTGATCCCGGAATTGAGACAGATCTGGGCCACCTCTTCAGCGTCAAGATCCTGTTCCGGTTCGACATCGGGGGCGCTGGCGGAAATGAAGTCCGTGTAGTGGCCAATGCCGAAATTCAAAAGCCTGAGCAGATCCACATCGTCGCCGCGAGCGTTCTGTTCAACCAGAAAAGAGGCCAGGGCGAGATCGGAGTGTTGCGATTTGGCGTAATGGGCGCGCAGGCACATCCAGAACTTCTCGTAGGAGAGGAGCTTGGAAAAAACAGCGGAAGCCTTGCCCTCCGCGGCCGACGCATCGCCCGCCTCGCACAGCAGTTCGATAAGATAGAGCTGGGCTTCCAGGTAGTCGGGATGGTGCTCGATGCCCTTTTGAACTATCTCGATGGCTCTTTGCGTGTGTCCCTGCTTGCGGTACAGCCTGGCCAAAGGAAAAAAGATCTTGGAGCCGGAGTCATGCTCAAGGAGTTCGTCAAAAAGATGTAATGTATCGTTCATATTATTTTATAATGTACATCAGTTCATTATCGGCGACATAGAAAAGTTCGCGTTTGATCAATCTTTCAACATACTGGTCGTTCTTCTTGAGAATACGGATTTCCGAACTTATCTGCCTGTTGCGAAAGTCGACATCGTTGATTTTTTCCTGGACGACATCGATCTTGACTTTCAAATCCTTGTACGCAGGAAGTCCGCTTTCTTCATCGAAAATCTTAAACATAATAAATATGTTCACTATGCAGAGAATGAAGAGGAAAATCCGCTTTTTGCCATGAATCATATCTTATCCTTTCATGTGAAGTCGTTGCGCGGCAACGGACCATGGCTCACTGTAACTTTTGAATTCACCCATGGCAAGATCGAGAATACTTTCGATTCTTTCGCTATCCTTGGAACTCACGACGGAATTGACGCCTCTGTAAAAGGCTTCATTGGAATGCAAACTCTTGCAGTCCGTCTCTACCAGTATGATATTGACATCGCGTCGACGCAATCCATTCCATCTTCTGACTACACCGAGAATGGCTTTGGAATGTTCCGAATCTTCAAGAACGAGGATGTTGTAGTAATTGATGCGAACTTTATCCAACGCTTCATGAATGAGCGCCGAAGTGGAGACGAATATGCCTCTGGACTTCAGAAAAAGGCCGATTCTTTCAGCCAATGCCTTATTGGTGACGAACACGAACGCCACCGTCGCGTCATGAGGAAAATGCTCCGGCGCGACGATCTTCTCCGCATCGCTTTCCTGGTCGATGACGATGGGCTCCCGGCATTTGGGGCAGTTCAGCTTGAACTTTTTCGCTTCCGGAACGCGGTCATCCGGCAGCACAAAACCGGATTTACAATGCGTGCAGATGATTTCCATTCCTTACCTCTCAAAAAAAGGAACTCTTGCGGTCGTACTCATGATCGAGTTCAAGGCCCTCGATGTCGGTGACCTTCTCGCCGCGAGCGGTTTTGATCTTGTCTATCATCTGCGCCAGGCGCGACTTGTCCGAGCCGTACAGCATGGCCACGTCTTCCGATACGATGTTCTCGTAGAAAAGATTGGCGATGTATTTGTCGAAAGTAACCATGCCGTATGCGTCGCCGGACTCGACAATGTTGTAGAACGTCTTGTCCTCGCTCTCGCCGTTGTAGATGACTTCCTTGACCCGAAGGTTGGACTTCAGGACCTCGAAGGCGGGAACGCGGCCGCCTCCCAGTCGGGGCATCAGTCTTTGGGACACGACGAACTTCAGGCTCTCGGCCAGTCGGGACCTGATCAGGCGCTCTTCCGCCAGTTCGAACATGCCGATGATGCGGTTGATGGTCTGCCCGGTATCGCTGGTGTGCAGGGTTCCGAGCACGAGGTGGCCTGTCTCGGCGGCTTCCAGGGCGATGGTGATGGTCTCCCGGTCGCGGATTTCGCCGACCAGGATGACCTTGGGCGCCTGGCGCAGCGCGGCGCGCAGGCCGGAAGCGAAGGAGTCGAAGTCAAGGCCGAGTTCGCGCTGGTTGACGGTTCCGAGCTTGTGCTCGTGGACGTATTCGATGGGGTCTTCCAGCGTGACGATGTGCTTGCGGTGCGTCTGGTTGATGTTGTCGATGAGCGCGGCCAGAGAGGTCGTCTTGCCGGTGCCGGTGGCGCCGGTGACCAGGATGAGGCCGAACTTCTCCCGGGACATCTCATAAAAGACTTCCGGCAGGGCCAGGTCTTTGATTGTCGGAACGACGGAAGTGAGCTTGCGCATGACGATGGCCAGGGAACCCTTCTGCCCCAGAACGTTGACCCTGAAACGGCACCGCCCGGGAAGTTCGTAGGACAGGTCGCACGACCCCGTGCGCAGCTGGTCTTCGTACAGGCGGATGTTGCGTCCCATCAGGCACATGGCCACGGCTTCGACCTGAATGGGCAGCAGCGGGCCCGGATTGGGCTCGATCTTGGCGTTGACCAGTTCGCCGTGAACCTCGGCCTGGATATGCTTGTTCACGGTGAACAGGATGTCCGAGGTGTCGGGGGCGAAATCAAGGACCTGATGCAATATGTGATCAAGATGCGCTCGTTGCATGTTACACCTCGGTGAAATCCTGGGGCGGGGTGGTCAGAAATTCCCTGAATTTCGATTTCGTGGCCGCCTTGTTGTATGCCTGCTCGGGATCGATGACTCCGGAGGTCAGAAGCTTCATGATCGCGTCGTCGATGCTCTGCATGCCGAACTTGCGTCCGGTCTCGATGACCGAATTGATCTGGAAGATCTTGTTTTCGCGGATCAGGTTGCGCACGGCCGGAGTGGCGATGAGGACTTCGATGCCGGCCACCCGCCCGGGCTTGTCGATGCGCTTGAAAAGGTTCTGGGCGATGATGGCCCGCAGGGAGTCGGCAAGACCGGAACGGATCTGGCCCTGCAGATCGCCGGGAAAGACCTCGATGATGCGGTCGATGGTTTTCGAGGCGGAGATGGTGTGCAGGGTCGCGAAAACCAGATGCCCCGTCTCGGCGGCTTCCAGCGCCAGCTGGATGGTTTCCAGGTCGCGCATTTCACCGACCAGGATGATGTCCGGATCCTCGCGCAGGGCTCCGCGCAGGGCCGCGCTGAAGCTCATGGTGTCACGCCCGACCTCGCGCTGATTGATCAGGCAGTTCTGGGGCTCGTGCACGAATTCGATGGGGTCTTCGATGGTCAGGATGTGATCTTTGCGTATCTTGTTCACATAGTCGACGATGGCCGCGAGGGTGGTCGACTTGCCGCTTCCCGTCGGCCCGGTGACCAGCACCAGCCCTTTGGGCAGCAACGCGAGATTCTTGAGGATGCTGGGCAATCCCAGTTCCTCGATGGTGAGGATCTTCTGCGGAATTTCACGAAACACCGCGCCGATCCCGCGCTTCTGCAGGAAGAAGTTGGCGCGGTAGCGGGCCAGGTGCGGCACCTCGTAGGAAAAATCCACGTCGCCGCTTTCTTCGAAGGTCTTGATCTTGTTCTCGGGCGTGATTTCGTAGAGCATTTTTTTCAGGTCTTCATGCTCAAGAAATTTGTATTTGATGCGCTGCATTTCGCCGTGGAGGCGGATGATTGGCTGCGAACCTGATGACAGATGAAGATCCGAGGCCCCGAGTTCATGCATCATCTTGAAAAAAGCATCTATTTGAGCCATTTATATCATCCTCCAAAGGAGCTGTTCGCTACGTGGGCTATTCTGGATTGGTCGTGCACGCGTTCGTCACGCTTTCAGTTCACATCGTTGCGGCTTTCCGTACACGAAAATTCAAAGAAACAAAATGCAAACTTCAGTCTCCCCAAACTCGATAAAAGCTGTAAAGATAGTTCCACCCCGAGTACAAAGTAAGCACAACCGCAACGAGCAGCAGCACAAATCCCAATTTTGCGACATCGATGCCGAATACTGGATAATGATAGATGAGCGGAACCAGCGCGACGCTTTGCATGATTGTCTTCATCTTTCCATATTTGTCCGCCGCGATGACCTGGCCCTTGTCTGCGGCAATGGCGCGCAATCCCGTGACCAGCAACTCCCGCATTATGACGACAATGGCGATCCAGGCTGGAATCCAGTTCAGTTCGACAAGCATGATCAAGACCGATGCGATGAGGATCTTGTCCGCCAGCGGATCGAGGAATTTTCCGAAATTGGTGACCTGATTGTATTTTCTCGCCCAGAAGCCATCGGCGAGATCGGTGAGGATTGCGACAAGAAAGAGGATGGTGGCCACCAGACAGGTTGTCCGTGCCGGAAAATACAGCAGGGCGATGATGAAAGGCACCGCCAGAATGCGAACCACTGTCAATGCGTTGGGTACGTTGATCATATTTTTTTATTCATACGTTTGTAGTCGCGCCCAAACTTTTTCAACATAGTTCTGAGTTTCGGCGTATGGCGGTATGCCCCCATATTTCTTTACGGCATTGGGACCAGCGTTGTATGCCGCGACAGCGAGCCGCCTGTCCGGAAACGTGTCGAGAAGATAACGCAGGTAGCGTATGCCCGCGTCGATGTTCTCCGACGGGTCGAACGGGTCGTCAAGATCAAGGTCGCGCCCTGTTTCCGGCATTATCTGCATGAGTCCCTGGGCTCCGGCGGAAGACACGGCGGCGGCATCGAAGCCGGATTCGACATCGATGACCGCCATGACAAGCTTTTTGTCCACGCCGTATTTCGTGCATAAGCCGGAGACAATCCCCCTCACCTCTTCAACGCTTCTGTGGTCACGCCTGAACGCGACAAGGGCGTTGCGGATGTAATTGATCGACTTTTTAAACTTGTAGGGTTTGTACTTTCGTGAAGTAGGTATATCCGTGATGCAAAGACTTCCGTCTTCCTTGACCATGTAATATATTCCTTTGGCATGCGCATGCATGGACAAGGAAAAAAACTGCATGGTGACAAGAAAAGAAAGTACAAAAACGCGCTTCATGGGTTTTGTGTCACCTTCTTACCTACACATGGCTGCTCGAAACGGCCTCCAGACTGTTTTCGGCGGCGGCCACGACCCGATCGGCCAGTTCCAGCAGGGCCGTCTTGGCCGGACAATCGACGTCCATCATGACCACTGGCCTGCCCAGGTCACCGGCGACCACGGTGGCCGGATCAAGCGGGATGGCTCCGAGAAAGGCCAGCGAGTATTTCTTCGCCAAGTCCTCTCCCCCGCCTTTTTTGAACAGATCGATCTTCTGCGCGCAGTGCGGACAGATGAGCCCGCTCATGTTTTCGACGACGCCGAGAATGTTCGCCTTCACATACTGCAGAAAGTTAATCGATTTTCGCACGTCTGCCAAAGAAATTTCTTGGGGGGTCGTGATGACGATGCTCAACGCGTCTGGCACCGTTTTCAGGACGGCCATGGGCTCGTCGCCGGTGCCCGGAGGGGAATCGATGACCAGAAAATCAAGCTCGCCCCAGTCCACATCCGATACGAACTGGCGGATGGCGGAAGTCTTCATGGGCCCCTTCCAGAGCACGGCCTGATCCGGATCCTTGAGCAGGGACTCCATGGACACCACCGCAAGATTGTCGCTGTAGCGCTTGGGCTGGATGCCCTTCTGCGGATCGATGTCCAGAAGGCCGGTCAGACCAAGCAGGTGCGGCACGCTCGGACCATGAATGTCCACATCCAGAAGCCCGACCTTGTAGCCTTTGATGGCCAGGGCCGCCGCCAGGTTGGTGGACACCGAGCTTTTGCCCACGCCGCCTTTGCCGCTCATGACGAAAAGCTTGTATTTGATCTTGGACAGGGTGCTCGCGATGACCTTGTCCTGACGTTCGAGTTTCGATTCCGGGCTGTCCTGGATGGTGCCCAGGGTGTTTTTTCCGGAACAGCTGGAACAGGACGATTTGCTTTCGGACATTTCTCCTCCAGAGATATGGGTATCCGCCTCAGGTTCGCGCAGGCTCCCCGCGGATGTTTGCGATACAAGGCTGAAAACGCCGCAGCGCGGGCCGCGAAGCCTCCAGCGCCAAAAAAATCACCAGCCGTGCGAACCCACCAGGTCCACGAAGGCGACGCTGCCCTGGTCTTCCTGGTGAATGCGCCCTTCCTTCTTGAAAATCCGAAGCAGGCGCTGGTCTCTTCTGGTTCTGCCCACGGGTATGAGCATGATGCCCGGATCGGTGAGCTGGTCGAGAAGAGGCCTGGGCACTTCAGGCCCTCCGGCGGTGACGATGATGCGATCGAACGGGCCTTCCTCGGGCCAGCCCAGGGTTCCGTCATCGAGTTTGACCCGCACGTTGAAGTATTTCATCTGCAGAAGCCGGCTGCGGGAGGTCAGATAGAGCTGCTTGATGCGCTCCACGGTAAAGACCTCCGCACCCATGGCGGCGAGTATGGCGGCCTGGTACCCGGAGCCCGTCCCGATCTCAAGGATGCGCATGTGCGGGCGCACGACGAGCAGGGACGTCATCAGGGCGACGATGTAGGGCTGGGAAAGGGTCTGCCCGAGGCCGATGGGCACGGGATGATCGCCGTAGGCCTGGACCTGCAGGGCCTCGTCGACAAAGAGGTGCCGGGGCACCAGGCGCATCACGGAGAGCACGCGTTCATCGGCGATCCCCCTGGCCTCGATCTGCTCCCGCACCATCCTTTCCCGATTGCGAAGAAATCCCTTCAACGTGAAACTCTCCCGCCTGCCCGATTCATTGGAAATCATTACCAGAAAAATGGTTGCAAACCAGATTTCACCACCCAAGTCAACACGGACATCCCCGGATCGGTGATCGGACGGCCCGGATGAACCTTTTCCTTGCCCCAAGCGCTGGAATCGGAAAGAATGTCCAAAAAAGGAGAATGCCATGTTCCAGGTAAAAAATATCATGACCAAGGACGTCTTCACCCTCAACCGCAACGAAAGCCTCAGCGCCGCCAAGGATCTGATGGACCTGGCCCGCATCCGCCACATCCCCATCGTCGACGACCAGGGCACGTTCACGGGGCTGCTTACGCACCGCGACATCCTGGCCGCGACCATCTCCGAACTGGCCGGCATCGACCGCGAAACCCAGGATGAAATCGAATCCGGAATCCCCATCAGCGAAATCATGCAGACCGACGTGGTCACCGTCAGCGCCGACCTTTCCCTGAAAGAGGCCGCCAGGCTGCTGCTGGAGGAAAAATACGGATGCCTTCCCGTGGTCTGCGACGGAAAGCTGTGCGGAATCATCACCGAGGCGGATTTCCTGCGGCTGACCATCGACCTGATGGACGCGGTGGAACCCGAGGACTAGGCGCTTCTAGAACAGAAAAACGGCGGCCAGCCCCAGAAAGGTGAAAAAGCCGAGGCTGTCCGTCAGCGTGGTCAGGAAAATGCTTGAAGCCTGGGCCGGATCGCGGCCGATTTCCTTGAGCACCAGAGGTATGGACGCCCCGGCCACGGCGCCGATGAGCATGTCGAGCCCCAGGGCCACGGCCATGACCACGGCCAGACCGAGGTTGTGCGTCCAGCCGAAAAGGCCCAGGAAAACCAGCGCCCCGACGATGAGCCCGTTGACGGTCCCGATCTTGGCCTCGCGCAGCACCGCCACCCAGCTTTTCTTGCGGTTGAACCGTTCCATGGCCAATTGCCGGATCATGACCGCCAGGGCCTGCTGGCCCGTGTTCCCGGCCTGGTTGGCCACGATGGGCATCAGCGCGGCCAGGATGGCCATCTGCGCGATGGTCCCTTCGAACAGATGCACCACATAGGCGGACACCGCGGAGTTGAGCACGTTCAGGACCAGCCAGGGCAGGCGCTTTTGCAGGGAGTAGGTCCACGGCGAATCCACGGTTTCGTCCCGGCCCGCGCCGACCATGGACTGCATGTCCTCGCTGGCCTCTTCCTGGATGATGTCGATGACGTCGTCGACGGTGACCATGCCCAGCAGGCGCTGTTCGTGATCGACGACGGGCAGGGCCAGAAAATTGTAGCGGCTGATCAGCCTGGCGACCTCTTCCTTGTCCACGTCGAAGGACACGTAGATGAGGTTCTGCTCGCGCAGCAGGTCCTTCAAGAGGGTTCGACCGGGGCTTAAAAGCAGATCCCGCAGGGAAAGGACGCCCTTCAGATGCCGGTACTCGTCGACAATGTACGCATAGTAGGGGATTTCGGTTTCCTCGACCCGGTCGCGGATCAGGTTGATGGCCTGCTGCGCGTTCATGGAATGATCCAGGGCCAGGATTTCCGTGTTCATGACGCCGCCTGCCGAATCCGGATCGAATTGCAGCAGGTCCGATATTTCCTCGGCGTCCTCGCGCTCCAGCTTCTTGAAAATCCGCGAACGGACGTCGCTGTCGAGATCCTCCAGAATGTCCGCCGCGTCATCGGGAGACATGGCTTCGAGGATGGCGGCCGCAAAGGACGGCGAAAGCTTGGTCATGAGCGCGTTGCGGTCGTGGCGCTCCATTTCCGTGATCGATTCCGAAGCGTCCTCCACGTCCATTTCCTGAATGTATTCAAGCTGCTCCGCCAGGGACAGGTTTTCCAGCTCATCGGCGGTGTCGGCCGGATGCTGGCTGTCCAGGGAGGTAGCCAACCACTGCACGGAAGCGTGGTCCAGGGGCGTGGGATCGGAATTTTTCTTTGCATTCATGACAGGTGCTCGTTAGCTTAAACGGGTTGCGAGGTCAAAAGACTCTTCAGATCGACGTCAAAAAAACACCGACAAATTGACAACGCGTTTGATCCCCGACTATTGCCCCCCTCACAGGAAACCCATGCTGCACCCATTGATTACAAGCCTTTACAACCAGGTTATTGAGGGCGCGCCCCTGACGGAAGAACAGGGACGCCTGTTGGCCGCCCTCGACGAAGAGCACACCACCGGCATTTTGTTCGCGGCGGGCACCATCACCAGGGCCATGGGCCGCCGCCCCTTCACCTGCTCCATCACCAACGCCAAGTCCGGGACCTGTTCCCAGGACTGCCGGTTCTGCGCCCAGAGCGGTCATTACAGCACCGGGAGCCCCACGCATCCGCTCCTGCCCCTGGACGAACTCATCGGACGCGGTTTGGCCATGCACGAAGCCGGGGCCCGCTGCTACTCCCTGGTGACCAGCGGGCTCATGCTCGCGAGCGACGAGATCGACCGGATCTGCCGCTGCGCCGAGGCTCTCAAGGCCCGGACGAATCTTGAACTGAGCGCCTCCCTGGGTCTGCTGAGCGAAGACTACGCCCGCCGCCTGGCCAGCGCCGGGCTGACCCGCTACCACCACAACCTGGAAACCTCGCGCTCGTATTTTCCGTCCATCTGCACCACCCATTCCTACGACCAGGACATCGCCACCATCCGGCTGGCCATGAAACACGGGCTTAACGTCTGCTCGGGAGGCATTCTGGGCCTGGGCGAATCATGGGCGCAGCGCGTCGAACTGGCGGCGACCCTGGCCGAACTGGACGTCGATACCGTGCCGCTCAATTTTCTTTCCCCCATTCCGGGGACGCCCCTGGAGGACAGCCCCCTGCTGTCGCCCCACGACGCGCTCAAGTCCGTGGCCGTGTTCCGCTTCATGCTGCCCGGGGCGAACATCACCGTCGCCGGCGGACGGGAGCGGATATTGGGCGATTATCAGTCATGGCTGCCTCTGGCCGGCGCCAACGGCATGATGATCGGCAACTACCTGACCACCAAGGGGCGCGATCTGGCGGCGGACCTGCGCATGCTGGAGCAAGGGCGATGGATCTGAACCTTCTCTCCCGCACCCCCCTGCGCCTGGGCGTGTCCTTCGCGCCGGACGACGCCTGCTTCAGCGGACATTTTCCAGGCAATCCGGTGGTGCCGGGCTCGCTTGTCGCGGGCCTGAGCCTACAGGCCATCCGGGAGCACTTCGGATACGCGGGGCCGCTGCGCGTCCGCCGCTTCTCCTTTTCGCGTTTCGCCCGCCCGGGCTCGTACACCCTGGACATCGAGGAGCGCGACGGGACGTACCTGTGCACCTTGCGCGACGCCGACACACTTTTCGCCCAAGGCAGGATCACGGCATGAACGTCACATTCCAGGGCAAGACAGCGCTCATCCTCGGAGGCAGCAGCGCCATCGGCCTCGCGCTGACCGAATTGCTGCGCGGCGAAGGCCTTGTCGCCATTCCGAGCCACTCCTCAAAGGACGGTCGGGACAGGATACAACGACGCTTTCCGGACCTCGCGACCGGGAGTCCCCATCTGGATCTCAGCGGCCTGGACACTCGGACCTCCCGCATCCCCCTGCTGGAAAGCGGAGTGGACTATCTGGTCGACCTGGCTCAGGCCGACCACGAATCGTATCTGGCGGCGACCGGCGAAACCGACATGGACGCCTATTTCCAAACCCACATCACGGGTCGCCTGCACCTGCTCAAAACCGTGACCCGCTCCATGCTCGCCCGCCGTTTCGGTCGTCTGCTGCACGTCTCCTCCACTGCCGCCGCCCTGCCCGCTCCGGGCCAGGGATTGTACGGCGCGGCCAAGCGGGCGGTCGAAGGCCTGTACCAGAGCTTTGGCCTGGAGTTGGGAGGGCGCGGCATCTCCTCCGTGAGCCTGCGTCTGGGCCTGGTCGACGCCGGGCGCGGAAAACGCTTTCTGGACCAGAACGGCAGACGGGAAAGCCTGGCGCGAAAAATCGTCAGCGTCGACCAGGCCGCCTCCACCCTCCTTTTCCTGCTCTCCGACCAGGCCCTGGCCCTGACCTGCACCACCATCACCATGGACGCCGGACTGACGGCGCAAAAATACCTATGAACCCATTTTCCACCATCCGCTCCATCCTGGCCGAGATCCTGGACCTGGACCCGGCCCGGATCACGCCTGAAACCTATGTCATCCGGACCCTCAAGGCCGAATCCATCGACCTGCTCGAAATCGGGGTGGCCATGCAGCACAGGCTCGGCATCTCCGTGAACGACGACCTGCTGTTCCTGAAAAACGTCCGCACCGTCCTGATCCGGGCCGAACACGACGGAAAAGCGCCGCTTGAAGCCTTGAAATCGCAATATCCGTATCTGCCCGAACAACGGCTGCGCGAAATCCTGGACGACCTGCCCGCCGGACCCGCGCTGCGGGTCGAAGACCTTGTCGCCTACGCGCAGGCCTTCGGACAGGACGGGAACCGAGGATGAACCGCCGGGTGGTCATCACGGGCAGCGGATTCGTGCTGCCCGTGGGCGAGAACAGGGACCAGGCGTTCGCCGCCCTGCGTGAACCGTACGGCCCCTTCGTCCGCTCCGAGGCCGACAGGCGGGTCGCGGTCTGCCCGGTACGCGATTTCGACCTCAAAGCCCATGTGGGCCGCTGCAAGAACGCGCGCTATCTGACCCGGGGACAGCAGCTCTGTCTGGCCGCCGCCGCCAAGGCCGTGAACGACGCCGGTCTTGCCCCGCGCCATCTGGATCAGGCCGGATTGTTCCTGGGGCTTGGCCCCAATCTTGAGGCCAGGCCTCGCGACGACAAGGCGCTGTGGCTCCTGGACTGCCTGCCCAACACCCTGACCGCGGTCATGGCCGAGATGCTTGGCGTGCATGGCGAAAACCTGACAATCCTGACCGCCTGCGCCGCTTCGACCCAGGCCCTGGGGCAGGCTTTCCGCGCCGTGGCCGCCGGACTGGCCGACGTGGCCCTGGCGGGCGGAGGAGATTCGCGCCTTTCCCCCGAGGCTGTCCGCGCCTACAAAGAGGCCGGGGTTCTGGCCGCGAGCTTTGAACGCCCTGAACTGGCGTGCAGACCTTTCGACCAGTCCCGTTCGGGATTCGCCATTGGCGAAGGCGGCGCGGTCTTCGCACTGGAAAGCCTGGAGCACGCCAGGACGCGCGGGACGAAGATTCTGGCCGAAATCGTCAGCGCATCCTCGTCCCTGGACGGACGCAGCCTGACCGGCCCCGATCCCGAAGGCGCGGCGGGCTGCGCGGCGGTGCGCCGCTGTCTGCCCGGTCTTGACGACCAAGGGATCTGCGTCCTGGCCCATGGCACGGGCACGATCCTCAACGACCAGGTCGAGGGCGACATCCTGGCCCGGACCGTTCCCAAGGCCCTGGCCGTCACCGCCTTCAAGTCCAGGATCGGCCATCTGGCGGCGGCCTGCGGATGCGCGGAACTGGCCCTGGGGCTTGTCTGCGCCGAAAAGGGCTTTTTCCCGGCCATCGCCGGTCTTGAAAATGCCTGCCGCGACGACCTGCCGCTGCTGCGCGACCCCATGCAGCTTCGCCCACGCGGCCTGCTCGTGCAGAGCTTCGGTTTCGGCGGACAAAACGCCTGTCTGGGAGTGAAGCCATGGATCTAGATTTCTCCACCTTCGACCCATCCTCGGCCCTGGCCGCCATCATGTACTGCGACGAACGCGAAATCGTGGCCCGCGCCCCCGCCCTGCCCCCCTATCTGGCCCTGGAATCCATGGCCCAGACCTGCGGCATGCATCTGCGCCACCGCCACGATTTCCGGATCCAGGCCTACCTCGTGACCATCGACGACCTTCTCCATGCCCCGGGCCCAAGCGCCCCCATGGTCATCCGGGCGGCCATCACCGCCGAAACCACGGCCGGCGCACGCTACGCCGTGACGGTCAACGACGTCCACGCCTGCCGGATTCTCATCGGACGGCAGGCAAGCGACGTGCCCGACACCTTTTTCCGGAGCCGCTTCGCATGCCTGTCCAAAGCTTCCTGCAACGCCTGAAAGCCGATATCGAATCGCGTCGGCAGGCCGGACTGGGCCGAGATCTGCTGCCCGTATCCGCGCGCCGGGGAGCTCGCGTGACCGTTGACGGGCGAGCGCATCTGGATTTTTCCTGCAACGATTTCCTGGGCTTGGCCCAGGACCGCCAAATGGGTGAGATTCTGGCCGGGCTGTGTCGACGATCCGGCAGCGGCGCGGGCGCTTCGCGCCTGGTCACGGGCACGACCAGTTCCACCCTGGAAGCGGAACAGACCCTGGCCGCATACTTCGGCTACGAATCCTGCCTGATCCTGGGCAGCGGATTTTTGGCCAATCTGACCCTTCTCTCCACCCTTTTTGGTGAAAAGGACACGCTGCTCCTCGACAAACGCGCCCACGCCAGCACCGTGGCCGGGGTGCGCCACAGCCGGGCCGGGTTCCACGCCTTCCGCCACAATCGCATGAGCCATCTGCGCAAGCTGCTTGAAACCTATCCGGCTCAGGCGGTGCTGACCGAATCGCTGTTCAGCATGGACGGCGACAGCCCCGATTTCATGGCCGTGAAAAATCTCAAGGATGAGTTCGGATTTCTGTGCATCGTGGACGAAGCCCACGCCTTCGGAGTCCTGGGCGACGAGGGCCGGGGCCTGGCGGGCGGGGTCGCCGATGTGGCCGTGGGCACGCTGGGCAAGGCTTTCGGCATGTTCGGAGCCTTCATCCTCTGCCCCGACGTCGTGCGCGAACACCTCATCCATTTCGGGCAGGGCTTCATCTACACCACCTCCCTGCCGCCCTGGCACGGGGATATGGTCCTGGCCATGCTGGATCGGGTGCGCCGATGCGGAAAGCTGCGCGCGCGTCTTCATCGGCTGGGCGGCCTGGCGAGGGAAGAGCTTTCGAAAACCGGCCTGCGCGTCGGCGGCGAGGCGCATATTCTGAGCCTTGAAGTCGGTGACGAAAAGCGCTGCCGACTTCTGGCCTCGAAGCTGCGGGAAGAAGGCATCCTGGTCTTCGCGGCTCGCTACCCCACGGTGCCCCTGGGGCAGGCGATTCTGCGCGTCTGCCTGACCGCCGAACACGAGCCGGCCGACGTGATCCGTCTGCGGGACGCCCTGAGCGCCCTGATCCGCGAGGAGAACTCATGAACGGCAAGACACTCTTCGTCACCGGCACGGACACCGACGTCGGCAAGACGGTGCTCAGCCTGCTCATCATGCGCCTTCTGACCGGGCGGGACGCCGTGTACCTCAAGCCCGTCCAGACCGGCTGCCTGCACGCGGAGCCCGACTCCGACGCGGCTTTCGTGCATCGCCACCTGCCCGCAGGGCTGCCCTTGGGCATGACGCCAGCTGACTGCATCCACTCCATCCGCCCCCTGCCCAAGGCTCCGCTTTTCGCCGGTGAACCCGTGGACTTCGCGGCCCTGTCCCGCTTCATCGCCGCTCATGCCTCCAGCCACGAACTCGCCGTGGTGGAAGGCGCGGGCGGACTGCTGGTGCCGATCACGGAACGCAAGACCATGCTGGATCTGGCCGTGGAATCCGGCGCATCACTGCTCGTGGCCGGACGCGCCGGCCTGGGCACCATCAACCACACCCTGCTGACCCTTGAAGCCATCACGGCACGAAGAGCCCACTGTCTTGGCGTGATCCTCACCGACCCCACGGACGCCGTGGACGCACTGGACAGAACCGAAAACAGCAGGGCCATCGAAATCTTTTCCGGGTTGCCCGTGCATGGCACCATCGGGCGCATGGCGGACCTGCTGAACCCGCAGGGCGATGCCCTGGCCGTGGTCCGGAAAGCATTGGCCGCGCTTCATATTTGATCCGCTCTCTTGGCTCTTCTTGACCACGACACCCCCTGCTTGTAAGACGTTGCAGTTTTGGGGTCTGCGCGGCGGACCCCGCTTGGCATGTGCGCGGGACGGGCCCATTTGGCCTTGCTACACATCATTTTCCAGGAGAGAAACGAATGAGCAGAAGAATCATTCAAGTCGATGAAAAAGTGCCATTACTTCAGGGATTTCCCTTGAGCCTGCAACATCTGTTCGCCATGTTCGGCGCTTCGGTGCTGGTTCCGACCCTGTTCAAGATCGATCCGGCCATCGTGCTGCTCATGAACGGCATCGGCACGCTCATCTACCTCTTCATCTGCAAGGGCAAAGCCCCCGCTTTCCTGGGTTCGAGCTTCGCGTTCCTCTCGCCGGTCTTCGTCGTCCTCGGCGCGGACCAGGCTCTCTGGGGCGGCAACTACTCCTACGCCCTAGGCGGTTTCATCGCCTCGGGCCTCATCTTCTGCACGGTGGCCATAATCATCGGACGCTTCGGGTCCGACTGGATCAAGGTCGTGCTTCCGCCTGCGACCATGGGCCCCATCGTCGCCCTGATCGGTCTTGAGCTGGCCGGAGTGGCCACGGGCATGGCCGGGATCATGCCGGACGAGTCCGGAGCCTACAATTTCGACGCCATCATCGTCTCCATGGTCACCCTGCTGGTCGTCGCCTTCGGGTCCATCGTCTTTCGCGGGTTCATGGCGGTCATCCCGGTCCTGATCGGCATCATCGTCGGCTATCTGGTGTCCATCGGCATGGGAATGGTCAACTTCGAGACCATTTCCACGGCGGCCGTGATCGCCACCCCGACCATCTACCTGCCCAAGTTCGACATCAACATGATCCTGATCATCATCCCGGCCTCGCTGGTCGTCATCTCCGAACACATCGGCCACCTGGTCGTCACCGGCAACATCGTCGGACGCGACCTGATCAAGGACCCTGGCCTGCACCGCTCCCTGCTGGGCGACGGCATCGCCACCACCCTTTCGGGCTTCATGGGCTCCGTGCCCGTGACCACGTACGGAGAGAACATCGGCGTCATGGCCATCACCCGCGTCTACTCCGTATGGGTCATCGGCGGCGCGGCGGTCATCTCCATCGTCCTGGCCTTCATCGGCAAGCTTTCGGCCTTCATCCAGTCCATCCCCACGCCGGTCATGGGCGGCATCTGCATCCTGCTCTTCGGCGTCATCGCCGCCTCGGGCATCCGCATGCTGGTGGAATCCAAGGTCGATTATTCCAAACCCGCCAACCTGATCCTGACCGCCGTGGTCCTCATCGTGGGCCTGAGCGGCGCGGCGGTGAACGTGGGCACGGTGCAGCTCAAAGGCATGGCCCTGGGCACGGTGGTGGGCATGCTCATGTCCATGATCTTTCATCTCCTCGACCACCTCGGCCTGACCAACCAGCCGGCCGACCAATAGGCAGCCTTGGACTTTCAAGGGCGGATCATATCGGTGTTCCGCCCTTTTTCAATCCGGAGGGCGAATGAAAAAACAAACCATCGTGCTGTGGATCGGCGGCGTGGTCGGCGTGCTGACCATGGGCGTTTTGCGTTTCGTGGGCAAGAGCACGGACATCTTCGGCCTGCTGGCGGCCATGGCCGTGGTCATCGCCGTTCTGGCCTTCTTCGTCATCCGCTACGTGAACCGCAACTGGTGAAGCCCCCCTGTCCCCCAAATCCGCCATGCATCCATCTCCCGAACTTCTGCGCGGCATACTGAGCTGCTGGGGTCTGACTCATCAGGGCATTCATCCCGAAATTCCCATCCAGGGCAGCCCGGAGCGCTGCCTGTACCGGGTCGTGGTGAACGCCGGCGGTACACTTTTTTTCCTGGAAGAGATGGACTCCCATTCCCTGCCGCGCAAAAACCGCATCGCTCAGCGCACCGCCCATCTCTCGGCCAAGGGCTTGCCCGTGGCCGCGCCGCTGGCCGGACTTGACGGAAATTTCGTTCAGTGTGTCGACGGGCGAAACTGGCAGCTGACGCCATTTCTGGAGGGAATCGCGCCAGCACCCGGCAACTCCTGGCAGGACGCCTGGCGCGGAGAGGCTCTGGCCCTCTTTCTGCGGGACTTGCGACAGGGCGGACGGGATCTGGCCGCCAATGAAGAAGCCTTCGACCTGCGCGGCTATGTCATGAAGATCGCGCGTGACGCCAAAAAATTGCATCCAGCCGTCTTTGCCAGACTCGCCCCCGTCTTCGCCCTCATGGAGCGGCGGCTTGCGGCATGCGCGAACCTGCCCGTGGTCTTCTGCCACGGTGACCCGCACCCGCAAAACATGATCTGGGGTTCAAACCGCATCCTGGCGGCCATCGACTGGGAATTCTGCGGCCCGAAATGCGTCCTGCACGACCCGGCGCTGGTCGTGGGCTGCGTGGGCAGCGAGGATGAGGACGCCCTGAGCGGCCCCTTCGTCACGGCCTTTTTGGGCACCCTGCGCTCCTGCGGTCTCCTGGACAACACGCTGGAACCGCACCTGCCAACCTGGACCCTGGCCCTGCGCACAGCCTGGCTGGCGGAGTGGCTGCGGCGCGAAGATGCGGACATGATCGAATTCGAGACCTTCTACATGACGACCCTGGCGGAACGGTTCTTTGGAGGGCATGCTTCCGTCACGGTGTGAATGTTGGAGGCCATGCCGTCGAGAAGGTCCAGCCGGCGGTCAGGAAACCAGCGTGTCGGTTCCGGAATGGAAATATTTCCAGGCGACGTCGATCAGTTCCGCGCTCAGCTCGCGACCGGACCTGCTGGCGTACCGTTCATGGAGGGACGCGGCCATGGCCGCGAAGGTGTCGACGATCGCGGGATCGAAATGCTTTCCGCGCCCGCGCGTGAGGATGTCGAGGGCCTCGGCGCAGCTCAGCGCGTTCTTGTAGGGCCGGCGAGAGGTCAGGGCGTCAAAGACATCGGCCACGGTGAAAATCCGCGCCGTGAGAGGGATGTCCTTTCCCTCCATTCCGCATGGATACCCCTTGCCGTCGTATTTTTCATGGTGGCACCCCACCACGTCCCTGGCTTCGCTCAACCAGGTCGAACGGGCGACCACGTCCAAGCCGTGGCGGACATGGGTCTTCATGATCTCGAATTCATCTTCCGTGAGCTTGCCGGGCTTGAGCAGGATGCTGTCCCTGATGGCGATCTTGCCGACATCGTGCAGGAACGCCCCCTTGGCCAGGGCGCGCATCTCGGCCGCGTCCAGCCCCATGGCCTCGGCCATGCGCAAGGCGTAGAGGGTCACCCGGTAGTTGTGCTCATCGGTGTCGCTGTCCCGCTTGGCGACGGCGCAGCCGAGTAGGGCCAGGGTTTCGAAGTTCGCCGCCTGCAGATTGCGCGAGAAGGCGACAAGGCGGTTGGTCAGGCGCAGGATGACCGGATAGAGGAGAGCCGCCGTGGCCAGCGCGACGAAGGCGACGGCTCCGACGGTGTAGAGGGTTTTCCGTTCCATGGCGGCCAACACGGATGGAGCCGGAACAAAGATGATTTCGACCTGGCCGGATTCTTTTTGTCCACGCTCGCCTACGGGCAGCATGGCGTGAACGCAGAGGATGTCCGCTATGAAGACCGTCTCCGACCAGGCAGCGGTCGCGGGCTCAAAGCTCCTGCCCGCACGAACGTAGGCGAGCACGTCCTCGTGCAGCACGAAGCTTCGGTCCACATACTCCTCTGCGCCGGAGACGCCGGGTTTGGAAAATTCGGCATAGACGATCTTGCCGCGCCTGCTTTTCCTGGCGCTGGATTCGATTTTTTCCCCGACCGCCAGACGAAAGGCGTCCAGGGGGTTCAGTCCGCCACGGGCGATGGTCTCGCGGGTGCGTTCCACCAGTTCCGCGAGATCCTCCTGGGCCTCGGCCACCACCGCCTCCTCCAGCATGCGCTCTTCCGCCACATAGGCCAGGGTGGCCAGGGTCAGGGCGATGACCGTGGCCATGAGCGCGAGCCGGGCGACGAGAACGTGGCGCACGTATGTCAAAAGCGGAACGTTTCGCGGCGAATGCATGCGCTTCTCCTGATGAGCGGTTCAAGTTCATGAAAGCGATTGGCCGCTTGGCGCTCAGGAATGTATCCACTCTCTACCGCGTTGTCATGCTCGGCTTTCCGTCATGTGATCACGCAGGTTTCAGGATTTGAGCCTCTTCAAAGCTTCATGCTGTTGCACGCTAGATCAGCCCGGCGACTTGGGCCTCATGGCTTCGACGTGTCCGGTATAATCACTAGCGCTCATGGTCGGCCACTCTCCTTGTCCAACTGTTCCAACAACTCGCGCCCTTTCTCCGTGAGTCGGTATTTTTGGAAACGACTGGCGGGTTTGTCGGGAATGGTATATTTGGTCATTCCACTACGAAGGAATGGGTTTTGCCACTTTCAGCAGCCGCCTACTCGCCAATCTCCGCATACACTGCCGCCCGGGCGCGGGCTGCCGCGTCAAGCACGCCGACCTTTTCGTCCACGAAATCATAAACCTTTGGTTGAGCTTTACCCTGCGCAGGACGCAGCACGCGGCCCAGGTACTGGATCAGACGGCCGCTGAATTTGACCGGAGTGGCCAGGAACAGGGAGGTCAGGTTGCTGGCGTCGAAACCTTCGCCGATGAGCTGGCCCGTAGCGAAGACCACGTCTATCCGGCCCGACTGGATCTGGTCCACCAGGCGCTTGCGTTCGGGCAGGGGCGTGTCGCCGGTCAGGATCGCTCCGCTGATACCATGCCGTTCTTCCAGAAGCTCCTGCAGCATCCGGCAGTGTATCTTGCGGTCGGACAGCACCAGCCCGACTCCCCGCCCGGACGTCACCTCCGAGGCCACCTCGTCGACGATCAGGCAATTGCGTTCCATGTTTTCGGTCAGGTCGGCGATGATGAGGCCGTATTCCTCCGAGGGATCGCGATCGCATTTGAAAGCCGTGGGGCGGATGCGGATTTCCGGGCGCATGATCGCCCCGCTGTCCATCAGATCATCACTGTCGATGCGGGCATGCATCTCGCCCAGGTGCCAGAAAATGAGCTGGGTCAGGCCGTCGCGCCGGTACGGGGTGGCCGAGAGGCCAAGGGAATAGGCGCTGTCGAAGGCGGTCACGGCGGCGGTGAAGGTGCGGCTGGGGGCGCGGTGGCATTCGTCGACAATGATGTGGCCGACGCGTTTCTTGAGATCCTTGGCCCGGCTGTACACCGACTGCACCGTGGCCACTGTCACGGCCTCGCCGACAGTGCTTTTGCCGCTGCCGATCATGCCCACCTTGCGGGCCGGGATGTCCAGGAATTGCTCGATGCGCTCCACCCACTGCATGGCCAGGTCGCGGGTGTGCACCACGATCAGGGTGGGCTGGCGACGGCTGGCGATAAGCGACAGGCCGCATACGGTCTTGCCCGCGCCGGTGGGGGCGCAGAGCGTGCCGAAGCGGCGGCGGAGCATGGCCTCGCAGGCGGACTGCTGGTAGGGACGCAGCTCCCCCCGGAAGGTGAAATCAATTTCCGGCAGGCTGCGCCGCTCGTCCTCGTACTCCACGGCCTCGCCGTGCTCGGCGCAGATCCGGGCCAGCCGTCCGCCATAGCCGCGCGGCAGGATGAGCCCGCCGCTTTTACGCAAGGAATAGAACTTCAGATGCCGGGAAACCTTGTAGTTGGTGCGGCCCATCTTCAGATTTTCGAGCCACTTGGGATTCTCCAGGGTCAGCTCGGCCATGATCTGGGTCTGGATGGGCTCCGGGATTTCGGAAAGGAAAAGTTTGTGGGCGATCCGGCAATGCATCATGACTCGCTTCCCAGGCATCGGGCCAGCACATGAGGCAGACGGGCGACCTTGCGCGCCGCGTAATCGAAACAGACCATGCCCGTCTTGACCAGGGCGATTTCCGCGCCATCGGCAGGACGAGTCAGCCGGTAGACAAGATCGAAACTCGACCGGCGCGTCTCGACCGCGCCCAGCTCCACGTCCAGCTCGTCGCCCAGAAAGGCTTCGCCCCGGAAAACCAGAGCCGCATCGGCCATGATCAGCCCCACCCCGCCGACATCCTTTTCGGACAGGCCGCAGGACGCCAGCCAGCGCACCCGCGCCTCGTGGGCAAGGCCCAGCACCCGGTCATTGCCCAGATGCCCACCGTAGTTCACGTCGGTCACCCGCACGGCAAGCCGCGCGCGGAAAAACCACGCCTGCGGCAACTCAATCTGTACACGCGCCATAACACCCGTTCCCGCCTTCCAGTTGGTTCATCGCCCCGTCGGCCTCGTGCGCCACTCTCGCCCGCGCGGTCATGATTCCAGGTCCAGCAGCTTTTCCCCGCGTCCGATGACAGCCAGGACATCGCCTTTCCGCAAGGGCTGGTCGGCCTTGGGCACGAACACGAACTGCTTCTCCTCAAGGCCTTTCACCGCCACCACCTGGATGCCGAAGGAGTTGGTCAGGTCCAGATCGCGCAGGGTCTTGCCCGCCCAGCGTTCCACGGTGAATTCCTTGAGGATGATGTTGGTGCCGAGCGGCAGGTAGTCGATGAGGCCTGGCACGGCGAGCTTGGCCGCCAGCTGTTCGGCGGCGTAGCGTTCAGGAAAGATGACCGCGTCGGCCCCGACCTTGGCGAGCACCTTCTCGTGGTCACGGCTCATGGCCTTGACCGTCACGCTCTTGCACCCCAGCTCCTTCAGAAAGAGCGTGATCAGGATGCTCGCTTCCATGTTGTGCCCGGTGCTGACGATCACCTCCTGCAACTCGCCGAACCCGAGCTGCTCCAGGGCGGTCTTGTCCACGGCCTCGGCCTGATACGCCTGGGTCAGAACTTCAGCGGCGGCCTTGACCTTGTCCGGGTCGCTGTCGACCCCGACCACCTTCTGGCCGTGAGCCATCAAGGACCTGGCCAGACTGAGCCCGAACTTGCCGAGCCCCACGACACCGAATTCCTTGTGAACCATACAAACCTCCTACCCGATGAGCATGCTCTTTTCGGCGCGTCTGAAACGTTCGCGGGTCTGCCAGGACTGGAGCATGGTCAGAAAGACGATGGGTCCCAGACGGCCCACGAACATAAGCATCATGATGATGAATTTTCCCGGGGTCGAAAGTCGCGGGGTCAGCCCCGTGCTCAGCCCAACGGTACCAAAGGCCGACGAGGCCTCGAAAAAGAGTTCCATGAATTTGCCCCGCACCAGCTGGTGCGGCAGGTTCGCCCCTTCGGTCACGGTCAGGATGAAGACGGAACCCATGATGAGCACAAAGGCGAAAATGACGAGCGTCATGGCCTTGTTCACGGTAGGGGCGTCCACGCCATAGCCTTCGACCACGACCTGATCGCGGCCCTTGATCTGGGATACGGCGAACCCCAGCAGCACGCGCAGGGTTGTGGTCTTGATGCCGCCCGCGCACGATCCCGGCGATCCGCCGATGACCATGAGCAGGATCATGATGAAGAGCGAGGTGTCGGTCATGATGCCGATATCCATGGAATTGAACCCCGCCGTGCGGGCCGTGACGGACTGGAACAGGCTCTGGAGCAGGGCCGTGGCCATCCCGTCCTGCCGTTGCTCGATGAGGAAAAAAACCACCCATCCGGCGAGAATCAGCCACAGGCTGGTGCGAATGACCAGGGAACTCTGCCAGCTCAACGCACCGCGCAGGGAGCGCCTGAGTCGCAATGAGGCGATGAATCCGGGCAGTTCCACCAGCACGTAAAACCCGATCCCGCCCAGGAAAATGAGCAGCATGAACACAAGATTCATGGGCAGGTTGCCGGCGAAACGCATCAGGCTGTCCGGATACAGGCTGAATCCCGCGTTGCAGAAGGCGGAAATGGAATGGAAAATGGCGCTGTACCAGCCCACCTCCCCCAGGCTGAAAGCATATATGGTCACGGCTCCCAGCGCCTCGATGCCGAAGCAGACCAGGAAAAGCTGCACCAGGAAGCGCCCCAGCTTGAAGGACGGATCCCCCTGCAGGGATTGGCCCACGGCGATGCGGTCGGTCAGGGAGACGCGCCGCCGCCACAGGTAGAAGACAAGGCTCGTGTAGGTCATGACCCCCAGGCCTCCGATCTGGATCAAGGCGACGATGACGGTCTGCCCGAAGGTCGAGAACACGGTGCCCGTGTCGACCACGATCAGTCCGGTCACGCAGGTGGCGGACACGGAGGTGAACATGGCGTCGACCCAGCTCAACCGCGCCCCGTTGAGCGAGACGGGCAGATGCAGCAGCAGCCCCCCCAGGAGGATGGTCGCCGCGAAGAAATACACGGGGAGGATCGCCGGAGAGAGAAGTTTGTGGACGTGTTTCATGGCATCATTCCAGGGCCGCGGCCAACAGGGCGCGGGTGTATTCCTGGACCGGACCCGCGAAGATCGCGTCCGTCGCTCCCTGTTCCACGATGCGCCCCTCCTTCATGATGACGATGCGGTGGCACAGGGCCCGCACCAGGGCCAGGTCGTGGGTGATGAACATGTAGGTCAGGCCGAAGCGGGTCTGGAGGCCTCGCAGAAGCTCCACGATCTGGAATTGCACCGTGCGGTCCAGGGCCGAGGTGGGTTCGTCCAGAACCACGAATTTGGGCCGCAGGATGAGCGCCCGCGCAATGGAAATGCGCTGACGCTGGCCGCCGGAAAATTCGTGGGGGTAACGGTGCATGGCGGCGGGGTCGAGATCCACGGCCTCCAATATCTCGGCGATGCGCTCCTCCCGCTCCGCGCCCGTGGCCAGGCGATGCGCGTCCAGCCCTTCGGCCACGATCTGGCCGACGGTCATGCGCGGGCTGAGGCTGCCGTAAGGGTCCTGGAAGACGATCTGGAAGTTGCGGCGCAAGCTCCGAAGCCGACCCTCGCGCATGGAGGAAAGGCGCTGCCCGTCGAAATCAATCGCTCCTCGGCAGGATTGCAGGCGCAAGAGGGCCAGGCCCAGGGTGGTCTTGCCGGACCCGCTCTCCCCCACCACGCCCAGGGATTCTCCCCGGCGAATGAAAAGCTTTGCGTCGGTCACGGCCTTGATGAAACTTTTGGGACGGCCAAGGAACGTCTTGCCCTGCGGAAACCAGACCTGCACACCACTGGCCTCGATCAAGGGCGGCGCGTCTTCGGGCAGGGGGTCCGGCCTGCCCGACGGGGTGCTGGTCAGCAGGGTTTTCGTGTACGGGTGGCCCGGGTTCTTGAAAATGTCGTCACGCGGGCCGCTCTCCACGATTTTGCCCTCGCGCATGACGTTCACGTCGTCGGCCATGTGCCGGACCACGCCCAGATCGTGGGAAATGAGCAGGATGGCCATGTTCAGACGCTGTTGCAGCTCTTTCAAGAGCGCCAGGACCTGGGCCTGGATGGTCACATCCAGGGCCGTGGTCGGCTCGTCGGCGATGAGCAGCACCGGATCATTGGCCAGGGCCATGGCGATCATAACCCGCTGCCGCTGCCCGCCGGAGAGCTGATGCGGAAAACTGTCCAACCGCGCCGCCGGATCGGGGATGCCGACCAGCTCCAGAAGTTCCAGCGTGCGAGCCCTGGCGTCGACGCCTGGCCGGTGCAGGAGCACGCTTTCGGCGATCTGGCGGCCGATGGGATGCAGGGGATTGAGCGAGCTCATGGGCTCCTGGAAGATCATGCCGATGCGCCCGCCACGCACCTCGCGCAGGGATTGTTCATCCAGACAGGTGAGGTCGCGCCCCTCGAACACAATCTCTCCCCTGGTGCGCGCGACCTCCGGCGGAAGCAGACGCAAAACCGACAGGGCGGTCACGGACTTGCCCGAGCCGCTCTCTCCCACCAGGGCGCAGGTCCGCCCCGGATACACGGACAGGGAGACGCCCTGCACGGCGGAGACGGTGCGGCCTTCCACGGAAAAATCGACGCCCAGATCGCGGATGGTCAGCAGGGCCGCATCCCGGGCGGAGCTAGCTTCTGTGGCGGGGATCAAAGGCATCGCGCACTCCTTCTCCGATAAAGACCAGAAGACTTAAAAGCGTGCCCAGCACCGCAAAGGCCGAGAGGCCGAGCCACGGGGCCTGCAGATTGTTCTTGCCCTGGGCCAGCAGTTCGCCCAGCGACGGCGAACCCGGCGGCAGGCCAAAGCCCAGGAAATCGAGGGAGGTCAGGGTGGTGATGGACCCGCTGACGATGAACGGCATAAAGGTCACGGTGGCGATCATGGCATTGGGCAGGATGTGGCGGAACATGATGACCCGGTCCGGCAGGCCCAGGGCCTTGGCCGCGCGCACGTATTCGAGGTTGCGGCCGCGCAGGAACTCGGCCCGGACCACGTCCACGAGGCTCATCCAGGAAAAAAGCATGGTCACGGCCAAAAGCCACCAGAAGCCCGGCGCGACCATGGAGGCCAGGATGATGAGGATGAAAAGCGCGGGCATGCCGGACCAGATCTCCAGAAAGCGTTGCCCGGCCAGATCGATCATGCCGCCGTAATAGCCCTGCACCGCCCCCACGCAGACCCCGACCACCGAACTGCCGAGGGTGAGCATCAGCCCGAAGAGCACGGACAGGCGCACCCCGTAGATGATCCGCGCCAGCACGTCGCGGCCCTGGTCGTCGGTGCCGAGCCAGTTCTCCCGCGAGGGCGGGGCCGGGGCGGGCACGGGCAGATTGTAATTGATGGTTTTGTAGCTGTAGCGCACGGGGGGCCAGAGCATCCAGCCTTTAGCGCTGATGAGATCCTGCACGAAGGGGTCGCGGTACACGGTCTGGGTCTCAAAATCGCCGCCAAAGGTCGTTTCGGGATAGGCCTTGAAGACCGGGGCGTAGAAGCCCCCGTCGTAATAGACCACCAGCGGCCGGTCGTTGGCGATGAACTCCGCGCCCAGACTCGCGATGAACAGGAACAAAAAAATCCACAGGGACCAGAACGCCCGGCCATTGGAGCGAAAGGCGCGCAGTCTGCGGCGAAGGATCGGGTTCATCGCCCCTCCCGCGAGCCGAAATCGATGCGCGGGTCCACCAGCATGTAGGTCAGGTCGGAGAGCAGCTTGGTGACCAGGCCGATGAGGGTGAAGATGTAGAGAGACCCGAACATGACCGGATAATCCCGGCTGATGGTCGCCTCGAAACCGAGCAGCCCAAGGCCGTCGAGGGAGAAGATGACCTCAATGAGGAGCGAGCCCGTGAAGAACATGGAGATGAACGCCGCCGGAAATCCGGCGATGATGAGCAGCATGGCGTTGCGGAAGATGTGGCGATACAGGATTCGCGCCTCGGTCTGCCCCTTGGCGCGGGCCGTGGTCACGTACTGCTTGCCGATCTCGTCCAGAAAGGAATTCTTGGTCAGCATGGTCAGGGTCGCGAACCCGCCGATGACCATGGCCGTGACGGGCATGGCCAGATGCCAGAAATAATCCAGAACCTTATGAAAGAGGGTGAAATTCTCCCAACCGGGCGAGGTCAGGCCGCGCAGGGGGAACCAGTTGAAATAGCTTCCGCCCGCGAACAGGACCACCAGCAGGATGGCGAAAAGAAAGACCGGGATGGCGTTGCCCACGATCATGAACGTGCTGGTCCAGACATCGAAGCGCGAGCCGTGGCGCACGGCCTTCATGATGCCCAAGGGGATGGACAGGGCGTAGATGATGAGCGTGCTCCACAGCCCGAGCGACAGGGAAACGGGGATTTTCTCGCCGATGAGCTCAAGCACGCCCTTGCTGCGAAAAAAGCTCTCGCCCAGATTGAAGGTGGCGTAATCTTTGAGCATGCTCACATAGCGCTCCCACAGGGGCTTGTCGAAGCCGTACATGCGCTCGATGCGCCGCACCACATCCGGGTCAAGGCCCTGGGCACCGCGATAGGCGGACGCGGAGGAAGCCTGGGCCGAGACGTTGGCCCCGGCGGTCTCCCCTCCTCCCGCCCCGCTGACCCGCGCCGCCGCGGCCACGTCCAGGCCCTGCAACTGGGCGATCATCTGCTCCACCGGCCCGCCGGGAGCGGCCTGGATGATGAAGAAATTGAGCGTCAGAATGCCCAGCAAGGTCGGAACGATGAGGGCCAGACGCCGAAGGATATAGGTGAGCATTACTTCAGACCCAGCCCCCGCCGCTTGTCCTTCAGCGCCTGCTCCTTGGCGGGATCGATCCACCAGGACTGAAAATCAAGCCCGTAATCCGCGAGCTTGTCCGGGCGGCCGAACTTGTCCCAATAGGCCACGCGCCAGGACGTGGCGTGCCAGTGCGGGATGACGTACCAGCCCCACAAGAGGGCCCGGTCCAGGGCCTTGCAGCGCAGGACGAGGGCGTCGCGGTCCGGGGCGGCGATGACCAGGTCGACCAGCCTGTCGATGGCCGGGTTCTTGATGCCGCAGTAGTTGCGCGAACCGGGCATGTCCGCCGAGGCCGAATGCCAGAAGGAGCGTTGTTCGTTGCCCGGGGAAAGGGACTGGGGAAAGCTTGAGACGATCATGTCGAAATCGAACCCGCGCAGCCGCTCCAGATACTGGGATGTGTCCACCATGCGCACGCTCATGGTGATGCCGAGCCGCGCCAGGTTGCGCTGAAAAGGCAGCACCACCCGCTCGAAATCGGGCTGCACGAGGAGCATCTCGAAAACGAAGGGCCGGCCGTCCTTGACCAGCTTGCCGCCCTCCACGCTCCACCCCGCCTGACGCAGAAGCCTCGCCGCTTCGCGCAGATTTTCGCGGATGTTGCCGCTGCCGTCGCTGACCGGCAGGGAGATTTCCTTCGTGTACACGTCTTCGGGCAGCCCCAGCGGTTCAAGCAATTCCCGCTCCTCTTTCGAAGGCAATCCTGTTGCGGCCATGTCCGAATTGGAAAAAAAGCTCGTGGAGCGGGCGTACTGGCCGTAAAAAAGGTTCTTGTTGCTCCACTCGAAATCAAAGGCGAAATTGAGCGCCTGGCGCACCAGAGGATCGGCGAAGATGGCGCGGCGGGTGTTGAAGACGAAAGCCTGCATGCCCTGGGAAAGCTTGTGCGGAATGTTCTCGGTGCGGATCAGCCCGGTCTCCACCGCCGGGCCGGTATAGCCCGTGGCCCACTGCTTGGAATTGTACTCCTGGCGGAAATCGTATTCCCCGGCCTTGAAGGCCTCCAGGGTCACGGTCAGATCGCGGTAATAGTCATAGATGATGCTGTCGAAGTTGTGGCGGCCCTTGTTCACGGGCAGGTCGCGGCCCCAATAATCGGGATCGCGTTCAAAGGTCAGGCGCTGTCCGGCCTTGAACTCGGCGATGCGGTACGGGCCGCTGCCCATGGGGATGTCCAGGCTGGAGGCCGAAAAATCCCGCCCCTTCCAGGAGGCTTGGGACAAAACCGGCAGCTGCCCCAGGATGAGCGGCAGCTCCTGACTGCTGCCCGGCTTGAAGACAAAGGTCACGGTCCGGGCATCGACCACGTCGACCCGCTCCACGTCGGCGTAATACTGGGCGTAATGGGGATTTCCCTGCTCCACGAGAATTCTGAAGGTGAAGGCCACATCCTGGGCGGTGACAGGGCTGCCGTCATGGAAGCGGGCCTCTTCGCGCAGCTGAAAGGTCATGAAAGAACGGTCAGGGGCCAGCTCGATGCGCTTAGCGAGCAGTCCGTATTCGGTGAAGGGCTCGTCCAGGGACTGCTCGGTCAGGGTGTCGAACAAGAGGCCCAGGCCGTCGGCGGAGTTGCCCTTGACGATGAAGGGGTTGAAGCTGTCGAAGGTGCCCGTGGCCGCCAGGCGCACGGTTCCGCCTTTGGGGGCGTCGGGAAAGACGTAGTCGAAATGGGTGAAATCCGCCCCGTATTTGGGCTCGCCGTTCATGGCCAGGGCGTGGGAGAACTGCTCCGCCGTAGCGGGAGCGGCGATGCAGAGGAAAAGGGCCAGAAAGAAAAATTGCTTCATGGTGAACCCGGTGAGCCTGCTGAAGTTGGCGAATCCCCTTCCTTTTAGCCGGCCGGGTGCACAGCGTCAAACAGGGCAAGGCGGTTTCGCGGCCCGGACGTCGGCGCAAGGTTTTCGAAAATCGATTTTCTTACAACGCCGTATTGACGCTGCACCGCTTTAGGAAATATCCCACAAGGGCTTCATCGCGCGGCAGGCCCCTGACCGCCGTCGCGCATCACCATCACATCAGTCCGGGACAGTCCATGAAAACCCAACTCCGTGTTGAAAAAATCGGCGGGACATCCATGTCCAGGTTCCCGCAGATCATCGATAATGTGATCCTTCGCAAGCCTGACGACATCTTCGGCCGGATCTACATCGTTTCCGCCTACGGCGGGGTCACCAACGAACTCCTGGAACACAAGAAGACAGGGCAGCCCGGAATTTACCAGCTTTTCCGGGAACAGGAAAACTATCCCAAAAAAATGCTGGCCCTGCGCGACAGCCTCTTCGAGCTGAACAAGACCTTCGAGCCCGCCGGGCTGGACCTGAATGTCGCCAACGAATTCGTCGAAGACCACATCGACCTGGCCATCAACATCCTGCGCAGCATGGATAACGTCCTGGCCTCGGGCTATGTCTCGCGGGCGGCGCTGCTGCTGGCCGCGCGGGAGCTGCTGGCCTCGCTGGGCGAGATGCACAGCGCCTTCAACTCCGCCAACATCCTGCAGAATCGGGGCTACAACGCCACTTTCGTTGATCTGAGCGGATGGGAGGACAGCCGGCAGCTGACCATCGACGAGCGCATCAAGGACAGCTTCGAAGGCATCGACCCCTTCTCGACCATCTGTTTCGCCACCGGCTACACCAAGGGCACCGAAGGCATCATGCGCGAATTCGACCGGGGGTATTCGGAAGTGACCTTTTCCAAGGTCGCGGTGCTTTTGGGCGCCAAGGAAGCCATCATCCACAAGGAATATCATCTCTGTTCCGGCGATCCGCTGGTCATCGGCGAGCACAACATCCACCCTGTGTGCAGCACCAACTTCGACGTGGCCGACCAGCTGGCCGACGTGGGCATGGAGGCCATCCATCCCAAGGCCTCGAAGCCGCTCGAAATCAACAACATCCCCATCCGCATCAAGAACGCCTTCGATCCGGACCACGCCGGGACGCTGATCACCAAGGACTTCATCGCGCCGAAGTCCATGGTCGAGATCGTCACCGGTTCGGACAAGGTCACCTGCCTGGAAGTGCACGACACGCGCATGGTCGGCGAGGTGGGATTCGACCTGCGCATCCTGCAGGTCCTGGCCAAATACGACATTTCCTACATCAGCAAGGCCACCAACGCCAACACCATCGGCATGATCATAGGCGATCGCGACTGCCGTCCCGAGATGATCGCCGAGCTTCAGGACAGGTTCGAACAGATCACCCTGCAAAAGGTGGCTATCGTCTGCGCCATCGGCTCCAACATCGGCCAGCCCGGCATTCTGGCCAAGGCCGCCGGAGCGCTGGCCTCCGACGGCATCAATATCCTGGCCGTGTCCCAGACCGCCAGGCAGACCAACATGCAGTTCGTGGTCGAACGCGGCCAGTTCGCCAAGGCTCAGATCGCCCTGCACGCGGCGCTGTGCACTACGGTCCCGAGAACCTGCGCAGGCTAAATCCGCGGCAACCCTTCCCGCCATGAACGAAGCCCCCGGACAGGATGTCCGGGGGCTTCGTTCATGAATACGCCCGCATAATCAGTCCTGCTTCAACAGGAATCGCAGCTCGCTCCCAGTCAAAATGCCCCTGCACTCGACGTCATTGAACTCTCTTTTCTGCTTTTCCTTCAACGCCATGGCCTGCCGGGCCAAAACCTGACGCACGGCCTCGCTGAACAGATCGCGGCGGACCTGCTCCGCATCGTGGATTTCGCCGCAAACATCCCGCTGAGTGCCGGATTCCGGTTGATCGCACGAACCATCGCGTCCACCCCGGAATCTTTTCTGATTCGCGCTCATCACAATCCCTTCATTGCGTGTTTTTTTGGTCATGCTTCAAACACGGTCGCACATCTTCTTTTATTCTAGATGCATGCACACAAACAAATCCCTCAGGAATGGGCATTTCTGACCATTTTTGCATAAAAGCACTTACGTATTTATCGCCCATCTCATCCAGACGAACAAATTCCCTGTCCATCAAATGAATTCCGATACAAAATACGTATGTATAATTTAAAAATTTATACTCTATAATATGTATTAAATATACACTTAAAATAGTTATTCATGTGTATAATTTTCAAAAAACCAGAACAAAAAAAAATAAATTTATCTTAAAATTTAGATATTTAATTTGAACGTACATATTACGTAAACATATATTTTTTAAAAAATACTATAAACTATTTAGTATTTGTTCCGATTTTATCATTACAATCATTTATATTTAGGCACTCAGCTACCAAAAGATTACACGTACTGCTCAGCACAAATGCGTACGTACATAGGGAGGAAAACATGAAACGCTCAGCAACGCCCATCCTGCGAACGCTCATGGCGGCGCTCCTGATCCTGGCCGCCGCAACCGGCCAGGCCCGGGGCGAAAACATGGTCCGTCCGCAAGCGACGGAAAGGCGCGACGATGCGCTGTATGCTTCCATGGAAGCCAGACGGCACGTGGAAGGCGGGCAAAAACTGGAGCGGGAGAAAAACCTTTCCGGAGCCATAGCTTCGTACTCCAAGGCCGCGAGCCTCGTTCCGGATTCAGCCGAAGTCCATTTCGCCCTGGGCGAAGCGCTGGTCAAAGCCGCCCGCGACCAGGAAGCCCTGGTCAGCTACACCCTGGCCGTGACCATCGCCCCGAAACACCGCAGAGCGCTCCACAGCCGAGCGCGACTCTGTCTGCGCATGAAGCTTTACGCCCAGGCCCGCAAAGACTTGAGCCAACTCATAGACCTAGTGCCCGGAGTCGCGGACTATCATTACCAGCGTGCGACAACGCTCATGAAGATGAAAAGCGTCACCGAAGCCTATCACGACTTTCTGCGCGCCCACGAACTCGACAACAAATACCCACGACCGACCCTGATCTGGAAAAAGGACTCGGTGCCGAAAAAGGTCGTATAGCCAAGAGAGCATTGCGCTCCAGGATTCGCCGACAGAACGCGAAACAAGCGGGTCGCGGACTTCAATCCGCAACCCGCTACTTGTTGTCCCGCCCGATGCCGTTTGAACCCGTGAGGAATATGCGCTCGAAATCAAGACTTCGCCGCCGGTGGCGCCCTTTGTACGCGATCAGAAGAGCACCCGGCACTTCATGCCCGCCGGCAGCCGAAGCTTTGGGTTGGGAAGCTCCAGGCGCACGCCGAAAGTTCCGCTGGCGGCATCGATGACCTTGTCCACGATCACGACCTTGGCGCCGTACTCGCCGCCCACGGGCTCGTCCGGCAGGACCGTGGCCGTGGCCCCTTCCATGATGGAACCGATATACTGGACAGGAATGACCAGCTCGACACTCAAGGGGTCGATCTGCGCCACGGTCAGAAAGGGTTCCTCGCCGACATAGCCGCCCGGCGCGCCCGTGCGCTTGACCACCACGCCCCTGATCGTGCTGCGGATGACCCGCATTTCAAGCTGCGCCTTGGCTTCGGCCACCATCAGCCGGGCCAGTTGCAGCTCGGTCTCGATCTCGTCCTTTTCATGCACCGAAATGAGTTTTTTCCTGGTCAGTTCCTCGTTGCGCTGGGACTTGCGCTGCCCGAAACCCACCTTGGCCTCGGCCGTGCGCAGGGCCGCGGCTTCGACCCCGGACTTGAGCCGGGCCAGGATCTGCCCGACCTCGACCTTGTCTCCCCGCTCGACCATGACCTTCTCCAGGATGCCCGGAACCTGACTGCCGAAATTGACGGTCTCGCGAGGCTCGATAAGCCCTTCAAAGGGAGGCAGGTCCCCGGCTTGAACCGTGGCTGCCAGCATGCACAACAGTGCCAGAAAAAATCCGCGTTTCATCCTTGGTTCTCCTCGATGCGTATGGTCCCGTGCTTCCGTCGGGGCTGAAACAGCCCAAACCGGCAAAAGATTATGCTACTCGAACCTTCCGGCAAAGGCCATCAGGCTGCCCTGCGCCTGGTCCTGCCGGAACAGGTTCCGGCGCACCCGGGCGTTGTGCCGCTCCACGCTGCGCTGCATGCGCCGCAGCAGCCAGCGCGCCGCGAATTGGGGCGTCCCCGTCCGGGCGACGGCGAACATGGCCAAGCGGATGAACGGGTCGCCCCATTTGCCCTGGAACAGGAAATCCTCCAGGGACAGGATGCCTTCAAAGCTCCCGGGGTCACCCTGCCGCCCGCACCGCCCGGCCAGCTGACGATCGATGCGCGCGGCCTCATGGTATTCCGTGATGATGACGTGCAGGCCGCCCGCTTCGCGCACCTCGGGCGCGAGCATGATGTCCGTGCCCCGCCCGGCCATGTTCGTTGCGATGGTCACGCTTCCCGGCTGGCCCGCCCGGCTGATGACCCCGGCCTCCTCTGCGTCCTGCTTGGCGCTCAGGACCAGATGCGGCAGCCCCGCTTCCCGGACGCGGGCGGCAAGCTCCTCGGAGGCCGCCACAGTGCGCGTCCCGACGAGTACGGCCCGGCCCTGCCGGTGCAGTTCGCCGATCCGGTCCACCACGGCCCGCCATTTGTCGTGCCGGGTGGGAAAAACCCTCTCCTTTTGCCTGCGCCGGATCACCGGCCTGTGGGTGGGCATGCGCAGCGTGGCCAGACCGTAGACGTTCCACAGCTCGTCCTTCACCTCGCGCGCGGTGCCGGTCATACCCGCAAGCCTCAGGTAGCGCCTGAAAAATCGCTGATAGCTGATCTTGGCCAAGGGTTCCCGGCGCTGGGTCAGCTCGCACCCCTCCTTGAGCTCGATGAGCTGGTGCAGCCCCTGCTCCCAGGAACGGTCGGGCATGACGCGACCCGTGAATTCGTCGATGATCTGCACCTTGCCGTCGCGGACCAGGTACTGTTCGTCGCGACGGAACAGGTGCAGGGCCGTCAGGGCCTGATGCACCGCCCCCTCTCGCCTCACCAGCCCGCTCCACAGTGCGCCCAGCCGCCGCGCCGCGTCTTCGATGCGGCTCCGGCCGGACGGAGTCAGCAGAATATGCCGCCTGGCCTCGTCGAGCTGGAAATCCCTGTCCCGGACGAAACCGCCCGCCAGGTCCAGGGCCTGCTCCAGAAATTCCCGCTCTTCTTTCACGCCCGAGGAACCGGAGATGATGAGCGGAGTCCGGGCCTCGTCGATGAGCACGCTGTCGGCCTCGTCCACGATGGCGAAATGCAGGCCGCGCATGAGCAGCCGCCCGGCGCGGGAGCCCCGGCCGCTCAGGCTTTCGGCCTGGACCATGATGGGGTCCGGCCGATCGGCCAGGGTCAGGCGGTCGCGCAGGTAGTCGAAGACCAGTTCCTTGTTGGTGGCATAGGTGATGTCGCATCCGTAGGCCTGACGCCGCTCATCAGGCGACTGCCCGTGCACCACGCACCCCACGCTCAGGCCCAGGGCCCGAAACAGGGGCGCGGTGTTCTCGGCGTCGCGGCCCGTGAGGTAGTCGTTGACGCTGATGACATGCACCGGCAGCCCGGCCAGGGCCGCCGTGGCCGCCGTCAGGGTGGCCGTCAGGGTCTTGCCCTCGCCGGTCTCCATCTCCGCCACCATGCCGCGCAGCATGACCAGAGCGCCCATGACCTGGCTGTCGTGGTGGCGAAGCCCAAGGACGCGGGCGGAGAATTCCCGGATCAGGGCGAAGCTGTCCGCCACGTGGGCCGGGAGAAAACCGTCGGTCAGCAATCGCTGGCGAAGCGGACGGATCTCGGCGGTCAGCTCCTTTTCGCTCAAGCCGGACAGACGCAGGCCCGCCGCGCCCACGGCCCTCGTCTCCCGCCCAAGCCATCCGCCCTTTCCGCGCAACGCCAGGACGCGCCCGTGCAGACGGTGCGCCTGGCGCTCAAGCCAGGTCTCGACCCGGTCGGGCCGTTCGGCCCGAACGTCGCGGGTGGCTGGAGGATGAACCAGATGGAACCGACTAGTCATGATTCGCCACGCTACACGGCCAGGCGGGTGAGCAGCAGACGCCGTAGCGCCCGGTAGGCCCGCCAGGCCAAGGGTTCGGGACTGTGCTCGAAACGGACGTAGGCACGCTCTTCCACGTTGCCCGGCACGGGCCCCTCAAGGACCAGGTCGAACTGAAAGAGGCGCTCCAGCACGTGAGGGGCCTCCTTTTCCCGGGGGTCGAGGGCGAACCGGCCGCCGCCGTCGAGACTGAAGGCCAGGCTCGGCAGCACGCGGCTCGCTGCGGGCACCTCGCGAGACACCCACGCCGGCAGAACCTGTCCGATGTTTTCGGCCAGGCGCACCTCCACGCTGCGGACATCCGAGCGCACGCGCTCGATATCGGCCTGGGAGACCACGGTCCTGATGTGCATGCGCAGCGGGTCGACGATGTAGCCCACGGGCTCGCCGCGCCGCAGAAAGCGCCCCGGCAAATCCGCCTCGTCCTGAAGCACGAAAATCCCGGACGCGGGGCTGCGCGTGATCAGGGCCGCCTGACGCTCCAGGGCGCGAGCGATCTCGGTTTCGATGCTTTTCAGTTCCTCGTCCAGCATGCCCGTCTCGGCGCGGTCCCTGTTCATGCTCACCTGGCGGCGAGCCTGGAATTCCTCCCGCCGGGCCTGCAACAGCCGGACCTGGGTTTCCAGCAACGGGTCCGCGCTGCGGATGAGCGGATCGCCGGGCTGTACGGCGGTCCCTCCGGGAGTGAGCACGGCCTCCACCATCCCCCCGGCAGCCGCGTACACCCGGGATTCCTCCGAAACCCAGACCACGCCTTCGGCGCTTGTGTACAGCGGTGTCGGAACCATGGCCAGAACCCCGGCCAGCAGAACCAGAGGCAGGACCACCGTCATCATGACGCGAAGGCGCTTGCGTTGCATATGCGTATCCTTGACGAGAAAACCGGCCACGCGCCACGTGGGCACGACGAGCATCATGAACACCGCCCAGATGGCCAGGACAATGCCCACGAAAAAAAACTGCCCGGCCACGAAAAGCACGATGCGCACGGAAATGAAAATCCGGTAGCAGAAGGCAGCCACGGCGTAAAAGAACAGCCAGCGTGCTTCCCCGGGGCTTCGGGCCGGCGATTCGGCGCTTTCCACGCCCAGCAGATACCGTTTGCACAGGTAGCCCAGATAGCCGACGCCGCGTTGCGCCAGATTGGGGATCTCCAGCCAGTCCGAAAGAATGTAATAGGCGTCGAAACGTAGCAGCGGGTTGCCGTTGAAGAGGACCGTCGACACCCCGGCCACGAGCAGGGCCTTGTAGGCCAGGGCGCGCACGACTCCTGGCTCCACGTTCAGCCAGACCAGAAGCATGACGGCGGCCACGAAAAGCTCCACCATGATGCCCGCCCCCCCGACGAGCATGCGCTGCCGCTTGTCCCGGAAAGACGTCGACGAGGACGCGTCCACGTACGGCAGGGGCATGAAGACCAACAGCATGATCCCCATCTCGTGCACCTCCCCGCCCTCCTTCTTGACCATGTAGGCGTGGCCGAACTCGTGCAGGACCTTCAGCACGGGATAGAGCAGGCTGATCAGCAGCAGATTCTCCATGCCGAGGAGCGCGTCGGAGAAATCGCCTTGCAGGGCGTCCCAGTGCAGCACGGCCAGGACGGCGGCCGTGGCCACCGCCGCCATCCAGACCGCCAAGGCCTGCCAGCCGAGAAACGGGCGGACCCAGTGCATGGTCCGGGTCAGGAAGCGGTCCGGGTCCAGGAGCGGGAAGCGCAGGGACAGCGGCGAGGCCATCTGCGTGAACAGGCGGCTGCGCCTGCCCTTCACTCTACGTTGGTGCAGGTCCGAAAAGTCGAGGATGACGCCGGTCTGCAAGAGATCGGCGCGGTACAGGCGGGCCAGGAGCTCGATGACCTCGTCCTGGGTGGGCATGTGGTCGCCCAGGCGGGCGCAGACGGCCTGCCAGATCTGGTCCATGGTCCGGCGGCCGTCCATCATGCCCACCAGTTGGTATGCCTCGGAGGAAAAGCGGTGATGACGGCCGGTGAAGCCGTCCTGAATCACGTACCAGTCCTGGCCGCGATACTCGTGGCGCTCGATGCGCACATGGCTGCGCAGGCGCGGCTTGAGGGGGGCGACCCTGTACCACGACGGACTGAGCAGCGTAGCGCTCATGCGCAGGCCCCGCCGTGGCGTTTCAAGGCAGCCATTTCCAGAAGAAGAGGGTCAGCCATTCGCGCATGTCCCGGACCCAGATGCGGACCAGTTTGCGCCGGTCCACGGCGACCTTGCCCACCCCTTCCATGCCGGGGCGCAGGGTCTGGTCCACGCTGTCCAGCGTCGCCTCCACCCGGAAATGATTGCTGCCTTCCTCGGCCCTCGCGATGGGCGTGATCTTGCTGACCGTGAACCCGAATTCCTGGCCGGGCAGGGAGAAAAGGACCAGCTCACCGCGCTGTCCGACCCGGACATCGGCGATGCGTCGCTCGTCGACCTTGAGAATGACCCGGTAGGAGTCCAGCGGCGTGACCTCGAAGAGCACGTCGCCCTGCTTCACGGCGCTGCCGAGGCGCTGGCTGAGATCGCCGCTGACGATGAGGCCGGGGAACGGCGCGGTGAGGCGGGTGCGGGCCAGTTGGGCGTCGGCCAGGTCCAGCTCGGCCTGAACCTGATTCAACTGCGCGCGGATGATGCTGGACTGGGCCCGGTCATGCTGGGATACGGCCTCCTGGAGCTGCTGCTCCAGCTGCCGCAGGCGGCTGGCGGTGACCATTCTGTCCAGGCGCAGGTCCCGGTCGTCGAGAAGGCAGAGCTCGTCCCCCTCGAGCACCAGATCTCCGGCCCGGAACGGGGCCTGGTGGATGAAGCCGTCGAAGGGCACGGTCACGGCCCGGCGGATCCCCCCTTCCAGGGCGATGTCCGCGCGCAGGCGGTAATCCCCGTGGGCAAGGAAAAGGAACAGGGCCACGCATGCCAGCGCCGCCACGGCAAGCTTGCGGCCATAGTGCCGGGGGCCCAGCAGCCGCCCGGCCGCCTCGGTCAGACTGGCGCGGACGTGGTCGAGGACGGAGCGGTCGGCCTGGCGCTTGGCCTCCAGGATGGGGCCGGCCAGGGCCGCCACGGCCCGGAAGAATTCCGCGTCGCGCTCCGTGAAGGGCTGGTCCGCGGCGCGTTCGACGGTCAGGGCGCCGTAGTAGCGATCCTGACCGTACAGGGGCAGAGTCAGGACCGAAACCATGGCCTGCTGGCGCGAGAGGGCTTCGTGCTCGCGGCAAATGACCGTGGCGTCGTCCGTGGGCCAGCATATCTCGCGACGCTGCAGCAGGGCTTCGTCCATGACCCGTTCGATGGTCCGGGTCAGGTTCATCTTCAGGTCGACCTCGGCGCTGTGCGAGACCGCTTCGAGGACAACGGCCCGCCGGCGCACGAAACCGAGGCTGACCCGCTCACACTTGGCCGCGGCCGCCAGTTCCGTGACGAAGGTCATGGCCGCCTCGCGGCAGGATGGCCGGTCCAGGGTCAGGGCCAGCATGTCCACCGCCGTTCCGAGGCGCAGCAGGCGGGCCTTGTCCTCGTCGGCCTCCCGGCGGCGCAGGAGCAGCTCCAGCCACGAACAGCCCCATTGCAGCTGCTCCATGGCCCGGTTCAGATCGGCCTCGCTGTCCGCCGCCAGCTCCATGGCCACCACGGCGAACAGCCTGTCATCCACCCGGACGGGGTAGACCATGGCATACCGGTCGGCGGCATCCAGTTCCAGCACCAGGCCGCGTCCGTCCTCGATGACCCGCTCCAGAGCCTCGGCCAGCCGGGCCGGGTCCGCGCCGCCGTACGGCCACACCGCAGCGGGAGCGAACTGCCCGTCCGCCCCCTCGGTGACCAGAATCCCCTGGATCACGCCCGCAATCAGGCCGCTCTGCAGCCCGATCCACCCCTGGCAATACTCACGGGTGCTCGAAGCCGACGAGAACTCGGCCCATGACAGGACGGGCCCTGCTCCGGTCGGTGCGGAGTCCTGTATGGTGGTGTTGCTGCTCATAATAATGAAACCCGATCAACGGCGACGCCGGTGCAGACTGAAGGCCAAGCCCCCTTTTCAGCTGCTCAGTTAACCAGCTAGCTGGTCAAAAAACAAGGAAAAACAGGCATCAGGCCCGGCCCGGCACGCCGCCGCACCGGGCCTGATGCGAAGGTCCGCGTCCCGCCCTATTGCGGCGTGACGTCGGGCATTTCGAGGCTGATCACGCCGAAACGCTTCTCGTACTCGTTCATGGTGTTGGCCAGGAGAATGGCCAGGCGCTTGGCCGCGTAGGGATTGATGATGACGCGGTCGGAAAGCTCGATGACCAGATCCTTCTGCGACGGGTGCCAGTTCTTGTTGACGCCGAACATGAGCGCCACTTCCTCGCGCGTGCTCGATACGTTGCAGACATTGGCGTACGTGGTACGCATGCGGCTTCCGTCCCAGCGGATCTGCCCCGCCTGGTCTTCCGCCTTTTCCTGGGGCGTCTTGTCTTCCATTGTCACGTGTACACTCCTTGTATGTTGCAGGCTCCGTATGAAAAAGGCCGGACTATGCGTCCTCAGCCCGACGTTTCTTCTCGACCTTGAATCCCGATATGGTCACCAGCCGCGCAGGGGAAGAATCCGTCTTCTCCCCGCCTTGCAGCCTTTCCCCGTCCCAGCTCCAGCTCCGGCCGGTGGGCCTGGCGAAACGCTCCAGCTCCTCGGAGGCCAGCCGACGCTTTTCACCCCTGCCCCGCGTCGACAGCGCGCCCAGACAGGTCAGTCCGGCCACGGCCCCCTGGAGGCCCATCGATCCCGCGTCGTCCCGGGCCGCAAAGAACGTTTCCCCCCGCTCCGGCGCGGAAGCCTCTCCGCCCGTCGGCCTCGGGCCGAATACGGCGGGTCGCAGCCCGGCCGATTCCTCCGCCGCACCCCCCTGTTCCCGGTCCGGAGCGTCCGCCGGGGCCGTGCCCTGTCCGGGCTGCGCCTGGGCCGCCGGAACCGACTGTCCGCCGTGATGGATCACGCGGCGGGAGTAGCTCGATTCGGACCGCACCTGTTCGATCTCCAGCGCGTCGGGCGCGGGCTCTGGAGTCACAACCGGGCCTTGCTCGGCAATGCCCGCTCTCGGCGTTACAGAAATATCGGCTGCGGTGTAGAGTTCGATCATCGTCGCGCTGATCAGGTCGCCGGAAGCGACCAGTTCCTCGACATTTCCGTTGTCCAGCCTCACGATGCCGTACTCGCCGACAATCACATCCTCGGAGAGGTTCCCGTAGAACGTATCGGAGCCCGTACCTCCGAACATGAAGTCGTTGCCCGGACCGCCCGTGAGCGAATCGGCTCCGCCGATGGAGCTGAAACGCATCATCGTTTCGGCCTGGGACGGAACCCCGCTGCGGAAGGCCACCCTTCCGGCGTCGCCGATGAGGATGTCGCCCCCCTCGCCGCCCCGCATCACGTCGCCGCCGCCCCCGCCGATCAGGATGTCGTTGCCGAAGCCGCCGACAAGGATGTCGTCGCCATCCGACGAAGACGCCGTGGACTCGACGGACAAAATTCCCGACGGGGTCTTGAGCCCTCCAAAGGTCGCCGCCCCCCCGTCACCGAAAAGAATGAGACCGCTGCGCCATTGCGAGGCGTCGAGCCTGTCCGCTCCGCCTTCCCCGAAGGCCAGCAGCAGCCCGTCGTTCTGCGGATCCGTGTCCGTGGCGGTGAGACTGTCGGCCCCCCCGCCCATCCGAAGGGTCAGGGTGGACCCGGGCAGGACGCTTTGCACGAGCGCGTCGTCGGCGCCGCCGCCGAAGAGGATGTTGATCCCGCCGCTGAAGTCGTCGTCCGCCTCGAAACCGATGACGCCCGCGCCTCCCACGTCACCGGTCATGCCCGTTATGTCGTGGTCCGTGATGACGACGCCGGTGCGACCGGACGTGTTGCCCCGGTCGCTGACGTTCAGGGTGTTGACGCCGCCACCGCCGTCGATGATCAGGTCGCCCCGAATTCCGTCGAGGACGCCCTGGTTGGCCGGCGCGTCGGAGGAGATGTTGAAGGTGTCGTTCCCGTCTGTTCCGGTCAGCATTGTGGTCTGTCCGGCCGGCGTCGAGAGGATGTTGATCGTATTGTCTCCGCTGCCGAAGATGAGGTCCAGGTTCTCGATCTCCTGGTAATGGAAGCTGCCCGTCATGCCGAAGCCGCTGATGCCCGCGCCGTCGATGGTGCCGCCACCGACGCCGGTGTTGGCGGAATCGTCGAGAATCAGAGTGTCTCCCCCGTCGTGCGCGCCGCCGTAGACACGCAGCTCCGCCGTTACTCCCGAGAGCGCTCCGCCGGTGCTTCCGGTCGCGTCGGCGTTGCCGGCCACTGCGATCTCGTCGTCGCCGTCCCCGGTGCGCACGGTGGTCTGAACGACCGCGCCGGCCAGGGTTACCCGGTCGTCACCGCCGCCGCCGTTAACCTCGACCGAGGAGCCAACGATGGTTCCGCGCAGGTTGATGACCGTTCCCGCCTCGTCGGCGTCGCCGCTGTCGCCGTTCATGACGACCAGGCCGGAGACGGTGATGGACGCGTCGGTTTGCAGGGTCACGTCGTCGCCGGCGTTGATGGTCAGACCGCCCACCGCGGCCTCGATGTCGCCGAGAATGGTCAGATCCTCGCCCTCGGCGACAGTGTCGGGAAGCAGCAGATCGATATCCCCGGCCGTGATCCGGACCCCTGCCACGCGCAGGCCGCCGGAGGTTTCGCGCACGAAGACGCCCGTTGCGGCGCCGGCCTCGAACAGGCCTTCGCTTTCGGCGTCCGTGTCGATGTCGAGAACGTCACCCGCCGTGCCCACGGACCCCGTGTCCGAAACAAGGACGACGGAGCGGCCGGATATGTCGGCCAGGTCATCCATGGCCGTCTCGAGGATGGACCCGTCCGCGCTCAGGGAGACGAGACCGTTCGCCGAGACCACGCGGTCGACATTCAGATCGCCCAGGATTTCGTGCAGGTGGACGTCCGCGCCAGCCAAAACCGTCAGCACGTCCGAATCGATGGCCATGGCGACGCCCTCGGCGCCTATGCCGCCGCCGACCGCGAGATCGAGGGCGACACCAATGATCCGGTTTTCATGCACATCGCCGTCGCCCTGCGTCAGGGAACCGGAGGCCGTCAGGGTGACGTTCTGGATGGCTTCGATTTCGCCGACGCGGATGTCACCCGTGCCAGCGGAGATGTAAACGCTCGTGCCGGCGAAGGCGTCCAGCTCCCCTCCGGTCTGCTCCACGTTGATGCTCCGGACGTCGTCGCCGACGCCGCCGGCGCTCGAAACCAGGGTTATGTCGCCAGACCGCAGCAACTGCGCCGCTCCCGTGGATGTGATATTTCCCTGGGTTTCGATGGACACGGACCCCGAACCGTAGTCCAGTTCGCCCGCGAGCTCGATGTTGTTGTTGCTCCCGTCAATGACAAGCGTCCCGGCGCCCGAACCGTCGCCGATGACGAAGGTGCCGCTCAGGGCCTCCTCGCCGCTCAGGGTCAGGTCGTTGAAGGTGTAGCTGCCGGACTCCGAGGCGGCGCCGAGGGCGGAGAGGCTCAGGGTTCCCCCGAAGTACTTGTTGGACACGACCATCGAACCCAGCCCGGTCAATCCGGCGTCGATCAGGGGCGCGGCCTCGGCCGAGGCGTTGACGGCATCGACCAGTTCCTGGGCCGTCGTCGGGTTGGCGGGGTTGGTGTTCAGGGTGATGGTGATGGTCGACGAGGTGACCACGCCGCCGGTGCTTTCCTGGAAAACGGAAATCGCCGGACCGGTTCCGACTCCGAGGTCCTGTTTCGCGTATTCCACATTGACCGTGGCGAACATGGACAGGGCCGCTTCCTCGGAGGAGGCCAGCTTGATGGTCGTGGAGTCGACGACGGCCACGTAGTAGGTCGTCCCGGAAACGAGATCTCCCACTGCCGCCCCGCCGCTGTTGTTGACGTAGGTGATGGCCTGGCCCGTCCGCAGGTCGTGGGCGTGGGCGAAGTCGATGGTCTCCGAATCCCCGTCCACTGCTGTCGCGTCGAAATACAGCCCGAAGCTGTGCCCCGTCTCTCCAGCGGCGTCGTGGACATCGACCGCGACGACATTTCCCGCCAGGGCGTCGGCCCTGGTGAGGGCCAGCCGAATCCCCGAACTGTCGCCCGGAACGTTGGCCACATAGTAGGTCTGACCGCTGACCAGGCCGCCGATGTCGGTGCCGCCGCCGTTGTACACGACGGCCTGGCCCGTCTCGAAATAGGACACGCCGTCCAGTCGGATGACCGTCGCCGAGCTGAGGCTGTGCCCGCTTCCTGTGCCCGCCGAGGGATCGATGGACAGGACGTCGCCGCTGGCCGCATCCTCGGCGGTGAGCGCGAGCTGGATGGTCGTTGCGTCAAGGACAACCACAAAATAGCGCTGCCCGTCGATCAGTTCACCGATGGCGCCGCCTTCGGCGTTGTAGACCACCTCCTCGCCGGTGACGAACCCATGATCCGAGGCGAACCTGATGGTGTCCGCGCAGACGAGTCGCTGGGCTTCCCCGGCTGCGGAGGCCTGGTCGTAGGCCAGGCGGACGGTGTATTCGTCGCCGGCGTCGAGACCCGTGACGCCGATGTCCAGGCGGATGGAATGGCTGTTCCCGTTGGCCGTCGGCAGGCTCAGATTGACGGCCGTGCCGCTCTGGGCATGGGCCAAGGTGGAGGCCAGCTTGATGGTCGTGTCGTCGACCTTGATGACATGATAGGTCTCGCCCGACGTCAGCCCGCCGATGGCCTGCGCGCCGCCGGAACTGTAGACGACCGTGTCGCCGGTGATGAAATTGTGCTTGTATCCAAGAGTGATGGTATCCGCTGCCGCGTCCACCGATCCCGCCGCGCTGCCGCCTCCGCCGCCCGCGTTGTAGCCCGAGATGAAGGTCGATCCCTGCGCCTCTTCAAAAGACTTGGCCAGCCTGATCGTGGTCGTGTCGACCCTGGTCACGTAATAGACCGCGCCATTGACCAGACCGGGAATGACGGTCGCGCCGCCGACGGTCGACCAGGTGACACGCTCGCCGGAGGTGAAGTTGTGAGCGTAACCCAGATCGACGGTGTTGGCCGCCGCCTCGATGTCGCCCTTCCCGAACGTCGCGCCGTCGATCTCGCCCATGGAGCGCGCCAGGACGATGGTCGTGGGGCTCAGCACGCCCACGTAATAGACCGCTCCGTCGATCAGGCCGCTGATCTCCGTCCCGCTCCCCGTGTCATAGACGTAGCGGCCGCCGTAGGCGAATCCGTGGGCCGAGTCGAAACTGATGATCGTTCCGGCTCCGGCAACGGTGAAGGGCGTCGACACGACCACGGCATCCGGATCGAAGGACACGTCGACCGTCGGCGTGAAGGAGCCGGTCACGACACTGTGCCCATCGGGCCCCGTCGTCGGGGCGAGGTCCACGTCGAGGCTGCTCGAATCCAGGCTCAGGGTGACCACCGTATCCTCGGACACCCCGTAAGTCTGCTTGCCGCCGTCGATGAACTTCAGGTCGGCCAGTCCGTTCACGGACAGCTCCCGCGCAAAGGCGGTGAACGGGACCTCCTCGGTGCCGGTCTGCAGATAGAGCATTCCCTTCAGATCCACGTAGGCGTCGCCATCGGCGGCTATCCGGAATTCCGGATGCTCGTCGTTGCGCTGGTACAGTTCAACCTGCAGTCGCGCGCCTGCGGACGCGATGTCGCCCTGGGGAGTGGCGAGGGTCAGGTTTTTGGTCTGCACGAGGACATCCTCGCCCTTGACCAGGATGCCGCCTCCGTCATTGACTAGGGAGGTGCCGCCCGGGCGGTTGTCGATGAGGTCGGTCAGTTCGATGTCCCCGGTCGAGTGGTTCAGGACCCGCAGTTCGCTCAAGGCCTCGCCGATGTTCATGGAAAACGTGTTGGCGTAGGCGCCGACAATGGACAGTTGGGCGTCGTTGGCTCCGTCGTTGACCAGATCCACCTTGCCGATCACCAGGTCGTTTTCCGAGAAGTTCTCCAAAAGGACCGTGCCCACGCCGTTGTTCAGGAAAATCGTGGCCGTCCCGGCGATGGAACCGTTGGGGGCATAGACGGACAGCCTGCCCAGGGGGATGTCCTGGATGTCCTCGACCTCCGCCTTGCCGCCTGCGATGACGGCATTGACGGTGCTGATGGGATTGATGCTGCCGTCCTCGTTGATGACGAGCTTCTTGGACGCTCCGTATCCCACGTGCACGGAGGCGTTCAGAAGGATGCTGTTGGTGCTCGACGTCAGCCCGGCGGTATGCGTATTGGCCTCGCTGAACTCGAACCATGTGACCCACGAGATGACTTCGCGGATGACGTAGGAGATGGCGTCGACGATGTGGTTGAGAGGCCACGGCAGGTACTTGACGATGGTGTCCGTGACGTAGCTGATGACCTTGTCCACGTGGGTGATGAAGCCGGCGGCCTCGGCCTCGGGGCCGCGCAGCATGCTCAGCAGGGACCGGGAGTCCACGTTGACGTTGGTCGCGTACAGGCCGCGCTCCGCCGTCAGGGAGATGTCGATCCGCACCGTGGCGTCGGCGTGGAGGCTGCCCTCGGCCGAAGCCGTGGCCGTGGCCACGAAGGTGCCCGTGTCGGCGTTGGCTTTGGAGCGCGATTGCAGGGCGCCGTTGTCGGAGTGGTTGACGGCGGTGATACTCAGGGTGCCGTCGGCCTTGATCAGCGCATCGACGCCGATGTGCACGTCGGCCACGCTCTTGTCGCTCGATGTGCCGATGTCGACCCGCGAGATGGCCGTGCCGAAGGCCCCGGCCAGGTCCGACTCGGCCTTGGCGTCGGCCAGGACGGACTGGCCCGTGTAGGGCCCGACGTCGATGGTGTTGTCCGCGCTGATGGTCAGGTTGTTGGCCGATACCTCCGCCCCGCCGCCGATTTCGACCACGGCGTCGGCATCGCCCCTGATGTCGGTCACCGCCAGCGCGTACGGGCCGACCAGGCCGCCGCTCTTCATCAGTGCGGTTGCGCCGATCGCCGTATCCGACAGGGCCTTGATATCCAGGTCGCCCGCATAGGTCAGCGACGCGCCGTTCCCGACGGCCGTCTTCGCCAGCGAATCCAGATTCACCGTGAGGTAGCTCGCGCCCGCGGCGGTCAGCGACGGCGTGGAGATGCTGGAGAAGAACCCCGAAATGTTGCCGCTGATGAGATTTTCAAAGGCTTCTGACAGAACTGCCGAAGTCGTCTTGCCGGCGCCGCCCTGGACGAAGGACAGGATTGTCTGCGAGGCATCGGAGCGTATGTCGCCATTGCCGCCGGCGACGATGGTCGCGCCGGCGCCGATCATGGTCAGGGTGTTGGTCGTCATGGACGTGTCGGCAAACGTCGCGCCGAAGGCCAGGATGCCCCCGGCATTGGCGTCGGCCACGACTCTGGCCGTGTTGGCGCTATCGGAGACGATATCCACATCTCCGCCCGCCGTCAGGCGGGACGATCCGGCCAGGGAAGCCGTGACCGTGGTGTTCATGGCGCCCGAAGCCTTTGTTCCGGTGGCGCCGACCAGGGCGAACGTGTCGCCGTGGGATCCCGACGCGTACACGTCAAGACCAGCCCGTCCGTCGTCGTTGAGGGCGGACCGGATGGAAATGTCGCCGCCCCCGGTCACGGCGTCGGCGTCGATGGACGCCGAGACTCCGGAGGTGTTCCGGCCGCTGGCCGAGGACGTCCCCACCGTCAGGCCGGAGACGAGCGACTTGCCCGTGGCCGACGCCCGGGCCGTGCTCAGGGCATGGGCATCGACGTCGACATCGTTGTCCACGGAGACGTTGCCGCCAATCCCGGCATGCACGTCCGGCGATACGGTGGCGGCGGCGCTGCTGCCGCTGCCCGATACGACGCCTCCGGTGGAGGCCTTGGCGCTGGAGCTTGCCGTATCCACGGTTCCGGCCGTCACGTTCAGATTCGACGCCCCGGCCACGGTCCCATCCATGGTCGCATGCGTCAGGCCGTCCACGAACGCCGTGGAACTGATCACGCTGGCCGCAGCCCCGCCGTACGACGCGCCATCCCCGTCGGAAATGGCCCTGTTGGCGCTCAAGGCGCTCAGGTCGATGTCGCCGCCGGCCGTCAGGGTCGCGCCGCTTCCGACACCCGCCGTGACCGTTGCCGAGGCCGTGGCCGTGGCCGAGCATCCCTGGCCACTGGCCAATCCTCCTGCAGTCGCCCCGACCAGGGCGGTGGCCCCGGTATCGGCCAGCTCCGCGCCATTGATGTCAACATTGTGCAGCGCCGTGACGGCGATGCCGCCGGCAGTCACCGTCGCCGTCGCGCCGATGGACGCGGTCACGTCGGGAGACAACTGCGCATCGGCCAAAACGACGCCGATGCCGGCAAGGCCGACACTTAGGCCCTCGCCCTTGGCCTTGGCCTTGCCCTTTGACGTCGAGGCGACCGAGAGCAGGCCGCTGACGGCGATGATGGCGCCGTCTTCGACGAAGGCCTGGATCAGAGGCGTTACGACGGCATCGACATCCGCGCCGTTGCCCGCAAGGACGCCGCCGCCCGAGGCGTTGGCGTAGGCGTCGGCGCTGACGTCTGCGGAAGACTGCACGATCAGGCTGGCCGCCGTGATGTCCGCATCCCCTTCCACATACGCCGAAATTTCAGAACCGATTTCGATGTCGGACAGGGAAGCGCCGATGGCCAATCCGCCCACGGCAAGACCGAAGGCGTCGGTTTCCGCCATGATCGCGGCACCCGCCGCGACGCTGACCGCGCCCGCGACATGGACATCGGCGTCGCCGATATGGGCGTCCACGACCGTGTTTACAGAGGCGTCGGCGGAATTCACGCTGCCGGAAAGAATGCCGCCGCTAAGGCCATAGGCGCTGGACGACACGTCCACGGTGGTCTGCGCGCTGATGGAGACGTTGCCGACCGCTGCGTCGATGTCGGCGAAGTCACCGATGTACGCGGAGGTCGTGCCGCCGATGGAGTTGGAAACCACGGAACCGCCGGCGGCCGCAACGCCCACAGTCGCGCCCAGGCTCAGGCCCGAGACCGTGTAGTCGGAAGTAACCGTGACGAGGAGCGTGTCGGCGGCGGTCACCGCGGCCTTGTGGCTCGCGGAGGTGCCATCGATAAAGGCCAGGACCGTGTCGGCGACGGTGTTGACCACCACCGCTCCGCCCACGGCGGCGTACCCCCCGGCCAGGCTGAAGGCCAGGGCGTCGATGGCGGCGGTATCGGAGGCATCCACCGTGACATTGCCATCGCCGAAAACCGTGGATTCACCCTGGATACCGGCCTGGATTGTCGAGGTCAGCGTGTTGTGCACGGCCGAGGCGTTGGCCGCGACGCCGGCCGAAGCGCCGAAACCGGCGGCCAGGCTGGCGATGGCCGCATCGGATGCGGCCGAAACCGTCACCGAGCCGCCGGTCGAAGCCACCGTGGAATCGACGATCTCGGCGGTGACGGTGCCGTGGATGGCGTTGTCGGCCACGGCCGCGCCAAGGGCCGCAACACCACTGACCGAAATGCTGCCGGCGAAGGACACGATATTGGCGTTGGGGTTGACCTCGTTTCCATTGAGGGCCGAGGTCAAAGTCGTGACCATGCTCGCCGGGGCGGCGATGGCCGAGTTGAAATCGGGCACCACGAGGGGGGCCGTCTCGGAGGCCGAAAGCGAGATATTGCCCCCGGCGGTGACCGTCGAATCCTTTACCCTGGCCGTGACGGTGTTGCCGAGGTCGTTCAGGGTCAGGGAGGCACTCGCTGCCCCTAACCCGGAACCGGCCACGCCGATGGCATAGGAACGAATGATGTCCGAGGACTCCGCCACAAGGGAGACCGCGCCGGTGGCCGTCACTTCGGAACCCGATATGGTCGCGCTCACCTCGTTGGCAATGAGGTTCTTGGACACGGCCGCTCCGCCGGCTGCAAAGCCTGCGGCCGACAGGCCCATGGCCACGGAGTCGATGGTCGAGGCGTCCGTGGCCGACAGGGACAGAGAGCCGGCGGTCACGGTGGAGGCTCCGGCATCGTCGTCGACGATGGAGGCGCTGATCGTGTTTTCGATCTCGTTGATGGTCAGGGACAGTTGCGCCGCCGCCAGGCCGGAACCGGCCACGCCGCCGACAAAACTCAGGATGTCGGCTTCCGAGGCCGCCAGAAGGCTGGCCGCGCCGGTGCTGGTCAGGCTGGAGCCCGAGACTTCGGCGGTGATGGAATTGGTGATGAGGTTGTAGCCCACCGTGCCGTTAATGGCCGCGCCGCCGGAACCCGCCAGGCCGAGGCCGATGGAGGTGATGGACGAGGAGTCCGTTGCGGACAGGGTGGCGCCGCAGCCGGCCCACACGGTCGAGCCGTCGCTGATGGATGCGTCCACCGTGTTGGCGATGACATTGCCGAAGCCGGTGATGTTCGCCGCCACGTCACCGCTGACGCCCACGCCGGCCGCGAGCGACATGATGCCCGCATCGGACAGGGCCGCGGCGGAAACGGCTCCGCCGGTGCTCGTCACCGTGGAATCGACGATGTCGGCCTGGACGGTGTTGGAGACCATGTTGCCCATGAGACCGATGTTGAAGGCCATGGAACCGGAGCCGACCGCGCTGATGTTCATGGCCAGGATGTTGGTGCGGGTGAAATCGCTGAGCGGGGAATCCGCGAGAGCCGCGTCGAGGGCGTCTTGGTTCTCTGCCGACAGGGCCCAGTCGGGTACGGTGGAAGGAGCCTCGTCGGTAGCGGACAGTGAGATGCCCCCGACTGCGGTGACCGTGGACCCGGAGATTTCCGACGTGACGGTATTGGTGACGTCGTTGCCCATGGCCGTCAGCTGCAGGGAGAATCCGCCCGCGCCGGACACGCCGAGGTTCAAGGCGCGGATGACGGCCTCGGACCGGGATTCGGCGCTGAAGCTGGCCGCGTTGGTCACGGTGGAGTCGAAGACGCCGCTGGTCGTGGTGTCGACGATGACGTTGGCCGCTGCCGCCGCCCCACCGGCACCGCCACCCGCGGCGGACACGCCGAAGGAGATGCTGTCGATGCTGGCGGAGTTTTCGGCACGCTGCGTTATCGCAGCACCGCCGGTCACGATGGAGCCGCCGTCGATGACGGCTTCGGCGATGTTGGTGATGACGTTGGCCGCGAAGGTCACGTTGGCCGCCGCAGTGCCGTCGGCCGCCACCCCGCCCACGAAGGACAGGATACCCGCCCCGGCCACGGCCGTCTGGCTCACGGCAGTGTCGGCGTCCACGCTGGAGTCCGAGATGTCGGCCCGAACCGTGTCGGTGATGACGTTGGCCGCCACCAGCACATTGAACGAACCGGAACCCGAGGCGGCCAGGCCGACGCCCGCCGCCGCGATGTCTGCGCTGTCAGTGGCCGCGAGTGAGAGCGTCCCGGAATCAAGATCCGATTCCTCGACCAGGGCCGTGACGTCGTTGACGATGACGTTGCCGAACCCCGTCGCATTGATGGAGGTCACGCCCGAGGCTGCCACGCCCGCAGTGAGGGCCGCGATGCCTGAGTCGGAAAAAGCGTCGAGCCCGATCCCGCCTGTGGCGGCCACCGAGGAACCTGAGATTTTGGTTGAAGTTTCGTTATCGATGACGTTGCCGGTGACGACCCCGTTGATCGCCGCGCCGCCCGTTCCGGCCACGCTGACGTTCACGGCCATGATATTGGCCGACGGGTCCAGGGGCGAGGCGGCCAGCGCGTCGCCCAGGGTGGTTTGGGTTGCGTCGTCCTGAACGGAGGTACCTACGGCGTCCATGAAGGGCTCCACGCTCGGCGCGACCTCGCGGGCAATCAGGCTGACGTCTCCGGCCGTGACGTCGCCGTCGATGATTTCCGAACGGGTTGTGTTGGTGACTCTGTTGCCCATGGCGGTCAGTTGCACTGCGAAACCGCCCGAACCGGCCACGCCGATACCGAGAGTGCGGATGATGGAGCCGGATTCCGCGGTCATGGCCAAGGCCGAGTCCGTGGACAAGTCGGTATCGCTCACCTCGGTCACGGTGGAGTTGGCGATGGAGGCCGCGGCGATGCCCACGCCCACCGCCCCGCCGCCGGTCCCGGCCACGCCGATGGCCAGGGTATTGATCTCCGAGGAGTCGTAGGCAGCGAGGGTGATATCGCCCACGGCGTCGATGGAGCTTCTCGCCGTGTCGGTACCCTGGATGGAGGCGCGGGTCGTGTTGGCAATGACGTTGGCCGTCAGGGACAGCACTCCCGCACCGGCGCCCGATCCGGCCACCCCCACGCTCAGGCCCATGATGTCGGCGGTGTTGCGTGCTTCCAGGTCCAGGGTCGTGCCGGCGATGACAGACGAGGAGACGATGTCGCTAGCAGCCGTGTTGGTGATGACGTTGGCCCCGATGAGAGCCCCGGCAGCCACGGCGCCCGTGCCGGCAACGCTGACGGCCGCAGAGCGGATGAGGGAGGAATCCTGGGCGTCGAGGTCCACGGCGCCGGCCGTGGCCTTCACCACGGAACCGCCATTGATGGCCGCCGTGGTAGAATTGCCGATGACGTTGCCAAAGCCCGTGGCGTCCACGGCCACGGCGCCCGACCCGGCCACTCCCACGGTCATGGAAATGATGCCGGAACCGGCGTCGCTGTCGAGGACGATGTCGCCGGCGGTGGACGTGACCGTGGAGCCCGTGATCCCGGTCTCGACGCTGCCCGTGATGTCGTTGCCGGTCAGGACTGCGTTGACCGCCACGGACCCGGACGCGGCCACGCCTATGTTCAGGGCCAGGATATTGGCGTCCAGATCGATGGGCGAACCGCTCAGGGCGGCGTCCACATCGGCTTTGTTTTGCTCGCTGCCCAGGTTCCAGGGAGTCAGCACGCTTGGGGCCAGATCCCGGGCGGTCAGGACGATGTCTTCGGCGGCGCTTACCGTGGACCCGGAAATGGTGGCGGCAACGCTGTTGATGATGGCGTTGCCCAAGGCCGTGACCTGCACGGCCGCCGAACCGGACCCGGCAACGCCCAGGGCCAGCGCGCGGATGATCTCGGTGGACTGCGCAGTCAGGGTGAGCGTCGAGCCCGTATCAAGGCGCGATCCACCGACGGCGGCATCTATGGAATTAGTGATAACGTTGGCGGCCATGCCTACGCCCACGGCGACGCCGCCGCTGCCGGCAACCCCGAAGGCAATGGCGTCGACGATGGAAGTGTCCGTGGCCGATAGCGTCACGGCACCGACGGCATCCACGTCCGAGGCGGTCGCTCCCGCCATGATCGCGGCCCGGGTGGCGTTCGTGACCACGTTGCCGGCCATGGTCACCTGCACGGCCGTGGAGCCGGAAGCGGCCACCCCGCCGGCAAAGCTGAAGATGGTGGACGCGGACCTGGCCGCAAGGGCCAGGGTGCTGCCGCTTGTGACCGTGGACCCTGAGATCAGCGCGTCCACGGTGTTCGTGATCACGTTGGCGCCGATGATGGCCGAGACCGCCGCACTGCCGGAAGCCGCCACGCTCAGGCCGACCGAGGTGATGTGGGACTGGTCCTCGGCGGACAGCGCCACCAGGCCGCCGCTTTTCACGGTGGATGCCGAGGTTATGATCGACTCCACGCCGCCGGTGATCACGTTGCCAAAGCCGGTGGCCTGCACCGCCACCTGACCCGATGCGCCAACGCCCACGGACAGGGCCAGGATGGCCGAATCGGTCAGGGTGGTCAGGATGACGTCGGCGGACGTGTTGAGAATAGTCCCGCTTACGGTGTCTCTTCCCGCAGTTACCGTAGAGGCGGATATTTGCGACGAAATGTCATTGACGATCACATTGCCGGTCAGCAACCCGCTCACGGCGACCTTGCCGGAACCGGCCACGCTCACGTTCACGGCCAGGATATTGGCGTCCAGCTGCACCGGGGATCCGTCCAGGGCGGCCGACAGGTCGGCGACCGCCTCCGCAGGCACGATCCAGTCCGGAATGCTGAACGGCGCCAGCTCCCTGGCCGTCAGAGTCACGTCTCCCCCGGCCGCCACCGTTGAGCCCGTGATGTCGGTGCCGATGGTGTTCGTCACGACATTGCCCAGGGCCGCGATGGAAAGGGCTCCGGTGCCCGCTCCGGAAACGCCGAGGGCCAGGGCCCGGATGCCGGAGGAGGACTGGGCCAACAGGGTAACGTCCGCCGCCGCGTTGGACATGGAGCCGTCGGCGTTCATGCCGGCCTTCACCGTCGACGCGGCGATCTCCGCCGTGACGCGGTTGGTGACCGCATTGGCGGCCACTCCGGCCGCGCCGGCGTAGCTGCCGCCCCCGGACCCGCCAATGGCCACGGTATCCACCGACCGGTCATTGAGGGCCTGTACGGTCACATCCCCCCCGGCCGTCACCGTGGCGTTGCCCGAGATTCCGGCATAGACCGTGGTGGTCTCGGTATTCACGCCGATGCCTGCGCCGGCCGCGAATTCGGACGAAGCCGCCCCGCCGATGGCCAGGTTCACGACAGAGGAACGAGCGCCGGATTCCAGGCCGACCGCGCCGCCAGCCGTCACCGTGGCCCCGCTTATTTCGGTTTCCACCGTGTCGCTGCGCACCACCGTCACGTTGGTCAGGCCGACGCCGGCCTTGCCGCCCACCGCGAACACTCCGGCGCCGCCGACCAGCAGCGTGTCGGAAGCGGCATGAAGGGCCACGTCGCCGCCGACCGAAACCGTCGATCCGCTGCCGATGGAAGAACGGGTCACATCGGTGGTGGTCACTACGGCGGCGGAACCGGCCACGCCTGCCGTGTCGCTGCCGATCCCCAGACCGGCGGCAAAGGAGAAGATCTTCCCGTTCGTATCCGCCTGCAAGGCGACATCATCCATGGCATTCACGGTGCTGTCGCTGCCGATATAGGCCCTGGTGCGCCGCCCGATGACCTCCACGTCCGCCGCAATGCCGATGCCCACGGCTTTGGAAACGCCCAAAGATCCGGCTACCCCCACCTTGAACAGGGAATCCTCGGCACGCAGCCTGACGGCCTGGCTGGCCGCAGCCCCCGCAGTGGTAGCGTTGATGACGGCCCCGTCTTCGATATAGGCCAGGGTGTCGATGTCCATTGTATCGGTGCTGGCGGAAAAGGCCCCGCCCACGGTTTTGCTGCTGACACCGCCGCCGCCGGCGATGCGGAAAATCGTATCCGAAGTGCCGGCATCAATGACGATGCCGTTGGCGGACAGGCCGTTGCCGCCGGAAACCCCGTCGCCGTGCCCCTGGGCCGAAACCGTCGCGCCATCGCCGATAGAGGCCCTGGTGGTCTGGTCGATGACCCCCACCGCCCCGGACGCCCCGAACCCGGCCGTGTTGCCGTACGCCACGGCCCCGGCCACCGAGACCACGAAGAACGAATCGTCCGCGTCCAGCAGCAGGCTTGCGGGCGTGGTCACCACGGCGTCAGCGCCGATGTAGGCCTCCACGACATTGGTCACGACCTGAATCGAGGCGGAACCGGTCATGCCGATCTTGCCTTTGGTCACGGCCCCGCAGGCCGCCACGGAGATGATGTCCGTATCCTGGGAAGCGGTGATGCTGATATCCCCGGCGGCATCCACCACGGCGTTGTCGCCGATGAAGGCCTTGACGGTCTGCGCCAGCGCCACCGCATCGGCCGCCGCTCCGAATCCGCCGACGCCGCTGGCACCGCCGGAATAGGAAACGGCCCCGGCCACGGACACGTCCAGCAGCTTGCCCGAAGCGTCGATGGTCACATCCCCCCCGGCATCCAGGGAGGTGTCGGCCCACAGACCGGCCTGCACGTCGCTGTCGACCAGAACGAGGTCCGCCGAACCGGCCACGGACAGCTTCCCCTTCTTGGAACCGCCCCCGCCGGCGCTGACGGAAACCACCAGATCATCGCTGGATGCGACGGTGGAGACATTGCGCGCCGAAATCACCGCATCCTGCGCATAGGCCTTCACGTCCCGGTCCAGATCCTGGTAGGCGAAGGACCCGGCCAGGGCCGCGCCCCCATCGGCCTTGCTCATGTCGAGGCCCAGGGCCGCCGATACGGAAACCAGCAGAGCCTGGTTGTCGGCCGTGATGGTCAGATCCCCCGCCGCATCGAGGTGAACGCCGTCACTGACGTAGGCCCGGGTGACGTCGCTCACGGTGTTGACGCTCGCCCCGCCGGAAATGGCAATGCCGGCCACTTGCTTAACATTGGTCGGCTCTTCGCCGAACAGGTTCGGAAGGCTCTCGCCGTCCAGCGGATCTTCCGCGGAACTTCCCGTCTCCTCCGTCTTGGTGCCGCCCGAGGACTGGGAAGCGGCCACCGTGACCGTGACCAGCAGTTCATCCGAGCGGGCATCAAGCCTGACCGCCCCGCCGGACGTGATGGAACCCAGCGCCGAAACGCCGCCAGCGGTCGTGGTTTCGGCGGCAAGGGCCGCATCGAGCGTCAAGGTCTTGCCGTCGGCAGAGATGGACACGATGCGATACAACCCGTTGTTGCCGGCGGTTCCCGAAATCTGGATCAACTGTCCGACGCGGAACCCGTCGGTCGTCCAGTTTCCGCCGGAGCGGGTGATGGCGTAGCCGGCAAAAGACAGGACGGGCGTACCTGAAACCGCAGGCTCGGCGCTGCTGGACGTGTCGCCGACAAAGGCCTCGGTGATGTTGGTGACCTGATTGAGCACCACCGCGGCCCCGACCGATGCCGTGCCGCCCTTCTGGATCGCACCGGAGATAGTGATATTCTGGTAGGACGTGGAGGCCTCGATATCGACATCACCCGTTGCGGCGAGGGTGGCCGTGTCTTCCACATGGGCCACGGCTTCATGGGTGGCGTTGTTCCAGGCAAAGGCCCCGGACACCCCGAACTTTTCGGCGCTGCCGCCAGCCTGGGCGATGTTGAGCATCCAGTCGTCGACTGTGGCCCCGACAGTGATGTCGCCTGCGGTGGCCGTAACCACCGCGCCGTCGTCCACCAGGGCCGTGGCCCGATTGACAAAGGTCTGGCCGTTGTACGTGCCGCCGGCCCCGCTGCCGGAGCTTTCGTTTCCGGCGGCCCCGCCTTTCTTCAGCAGCGCGATGACATCCTGGATCTTGCCCAGCTTCATCCCGGCGATGCTGATGGTGTCCATGCTGGCGGCGGCATCCACCGCAACGGTATCGCCGGACACCACCGCGCCGGCGCCGATGACGGCGCTGGCCGCATTGTCCACGGACTGCACGTTGACGATGCCCGAAGCGGAAAACTTGCCGATGGCGTTCGGGTCTTTCACCAGCCCGGTTTTCTTGTCCTTCTCGGTCTTGGACGCGGAACTGGCCTGCACAAAGGTGGTGGCGATACTGGTGGGCACCACCTTCAGATAACCGACCAGCAGCTGCACCGGCTCAAGGAGTTCGGCCAGAGTTTGCGAGCTGTAGGTGGACAGCTGGGTCAGGGTGTCCTGGGAGGCGGCAAAGTCGATGGTCCCGGTGCTCGAATCGATGCTGGGCAGGTTGAAATCGATGCTCGGCGCGGTGATGTTCTGGTCCAGATCGGCAAACCAGGTCATGAGCGTGATGAAATCGCTGACGACCTTGAACTGGCTCGGCACCACGGCGTCGGCGGTCACCGACACGTCGCCGCCGGAAATCACCGTCGCGCCCGCTCCGATACGGGCGTCAGCGGTATTGGTGTAATCGGTCACCGCCACCGCTCCGGCGATGCTCACGGCCGCGTTGAGCTTGGCCGCCGCCGTGGAGATCACCTTGAAATTGTCTTCGGCCCGGGCGGTCACGACGACGTCGCCGGCGGCTGTGACGACGGCCCCGTCCGCGATAGAGGCTTTGGCGTTGTTGCTGCTCACCGCGACCGCCACGCTGGCCGCCATGGAGAACTGGCTGAACCCGGCCTTTGGATCCTTGGTTCCGGCCAGTTTCTTCGTGACTGCGCCCATCATGCGTCCGGCAAGGGGTGGTTTGGCCTTGACGGCCGAGGCGGCGCTGACCCGGTCGACCACGTTGACGGACTCTGCCGCCACGGACACCCCACCTACGACAGCGGTCACCGTGCCGCCGATATGGGCGCTCGTATCGGAACTGTACGTGGCCACGGCAACCCCGATGGCCTCGCCCATGTTCTTCTGGGGCGTGATGACGACGCTTTTGGCGGCCGTGCTGAAACTGTTGGTGGTTTCCGCACGCACGGCCACGGAGTCCGCCTCGATCACCGCGCCGCTGTCCACGGCGGCCATATTGTTCGAATCGGCCACGCCCACCGCGACGAACAGCCCGGGGCCGCTGGGAATATGCAGCACTTTCTGGGCGATGGTCTTCTGAATGCCCTTCATGGCGGCCGAGGTCACGCTGAGGGTATTGTCCACCGTGGTGGTCAGGCTGAAATCCCCGCCCGCCGTGATGACGGCCCCATTCTCCACAATGGCCGACGCGCTTGCCGTGGACGAGCCCACCGACACCCCGAAAATCAGACTCGGAGTCTTCAGGGTGGTGTTGGAGAGAGACTCGGCCTCGATCACCACATTCCCCGCCGCGTTGATCGTCGCGCCGAGGGTGATGGTGCTCGTCGCCTGGGCCAGAAGCACCTGGGCCACGTAACTTATGGTGTTGAACAGGCCGACCCCGTCGACCTGTCCCAGGAGCTGATCGGCAACAT